>Ga0181397_1000395_pt1 | contig 16436 bp, 20 predicted proteins | sample 20SPOviralmetaG_FD_130126 | JGI IMG/M metagenome (GOLD analysis project Ga0181397, IMG submission 130126) | Marine viral communities from the oligotrophic San Pedro Time Series (SPOT) site, San Pedro Channel, CA, USA - 20 SPOT_SRF_2011-02-23 | ecosystem: Environmental > Aquatic > Marine > Strait...
AACAATTATGAATTTAGATAAAAACTTTAGTGAAACAATTATTAGATTAAATCAGAAAATAGATAAGTTAAGAGAATCTATACATGATAGAGAACAAAAGATAATAGCACAAGAAGAAACTATAGATGCTATGGATAAACAATTAAAAGATTTAGAATTACAAATAATGGATAAAAATTTTGGAACATGGAAGAATATAGATTAATTAAAATGGTAATAAATGATAAAGAAAATAGAAAAACATTATACAAAGTAATAGCATATGGCCTATTGTCTTTTGTAAGTTTTTTTAGTTTCTTGTATGGCACAATGTATTTTATTGGATGGATGGTAAGAATGAAATTGTAAGTGCATGTTGGGGTGCTGATTGCTATGTATATTACAAACCAGTAGAACAAGGAAAGAATAAAATGGTAAAACTGGAAATGAATTTACAAGGCAACATAACCACAGGCACAGAACTATATAAACAAAACAGTAAAGAAATAATTAAAAAAATTGTAGAACTATATGAATATATTTATAAAAATTATGTAACTTAAAGTAATTTCATTTTTGATTTGATTTGGTTAATATTAAGGCAGGTAGAAATACCTGCTTTTTTTGTGTTATACACTTTGCTAATAATTTTATTGTATAAGTATGAAATTAGATATAATACTACCTACTGATTTATCAGAAATAACTTTACAGCAGTATCAAAAGTTTGTAAAGATAGATACAGAAGAAAATAAAGATAGCAGTTTTCTAATGCACAAAACTGTAGAAATATTTTGTAACCTTGATTTAAAGAACATTGTAAAGATTAAAATGGTAGATGTAAAAAAAATACTTGCACATTTAAATGAAGTATTTGAAAAGAAAAATGACCTTATACCTACTTTTAATTTACATGGTAAAGAATATGGTTTTATACCTGCATTAGATGAAATGACTTTAGGGGAGTATATAGATTTAGATGAAACTATGACTGACTGGGAAAAGATGCACAAAGCAATGGGGGTTTTATATAGGCCAATAATTTACAAAAAAGGTAGCAGATATAAGATAGAAGAATATACAGGTGCAGAAAACAATGAAGGTTTTAAAGATATGCCTTTAAACATAGTTATGGGTGCTTTAGTTTTTTTTTGGAATTTAAACAACGAATTACTACAAACTACCCTGAACTATTTGAAGAAGGAAACGAAGGAAACGAACATGGAAGCTTACAAAACTTTGGTAGAAAGTGGGGATGGTATTCAAGCATCTATGGACTTACTAAAGGGGATGTTTCCAAATATGACAGTATCACTAAATTAAATGTACACCAATGTTTAATGTTTTTAGCATTTGAAAAAGAAAAAGTACAATTAGAAAGACAACAGATAAAAAGTAAACAAAGATGACAAAGTTTTATGATGTACTGGACAAAATAAAAACCAAGCTGATAGCTGAACCATTTTGTAATACAGTAAGCTATGGTAGTTTAGATGATGTAGATTTAAACAAACAAAGTATATTCCCTTTATCACACATAATAGTAAACAACTGCAATGTGGCCACAAACACATTAACATTTAATATTAGTGTACTTGCAATGGATATTGTAGATGAAAGTAAAAAAGAAACTACAGATATATTTGTAGGTAACGATAATGAACAAGATGTACTAAATACCCAACTATCTATACTAAACAGATTAATGGCATTATTACAAAGGGGTGATTTATATACAGAAGGTTACCAAGTAGAAGGGCAGGTAGGATGTGAACCATTTGTGGACAGGTTTGAAAACAAACTTGCAGGATGGGTAGCTACATTTGATTTAATTGTACAAAACGATATGACAACATGCTAACAAAAGGTAAAAAAGCAAGAACAGCTTTAGATAAATTTAGAAGGTTTGTAGTACAAGAAAGTAAAAACCAACTTAAAAAACAAAATAAAAGTGCAAGTGGTAAACTACTAAACAGCATTAGTTCTAAATTAAAGGAAAGTGAAAATAGTTTCAGTTTGGAGTTTTTTATGGAGGAATACGGATATTATCAAGATAGGGGTGTAAAAGGTAAAACAAGCACATACCCTGAAATAGCAAAATTTGGTACACTTGCAAAATTTGGTAGTGGTAAAGGTAAAAAAGGTGGTCTTACTGAAGGTATAAAAAATTGGGTAAAAAGAAAAAGGTTTCAATTCCAAGATAAAAAAACAAAAAGATTTTTAAGTTATAATTCTACAGCATTTCTTATAACAAGGTCAATATGGAACAAAGGGTTAAAACCAAGTTTGTTTTTTACAAAACCTTTTGAAAAGGCATTTAAGCAACTACCTGAAAAGTTAGTAAATGCTTATGCACTTGAACTTGAAGATTTTATTAAATTTAGTTTAAGCAAAAAATGAGTACAAAAATAAATTCACGAAGCCCATTTTACATAACAGCTACTGAACCTACAGTATCAGAAGGTGCATTTAGTTGTACTACAGCAGGACTTGCAAACTTTAGTGTAGAAAGTAATGGTACTATTATAAACCCAACTATACTTAAAGGTACAATAATAGCACAAGACCACATTGAGTTTGCAGCATTAGCATCAGATGGTAGTAACACCCCAAGAACTGTAAACTACACAATACGAATACCTGACAATTACACAAATACTACAGATGGTACAATAAGCTGCCCACAAACATTTACACAATTAGTACCAACAACTTGTGTATCAGGTAATAATAACATGGCAGTTTTTGCAGGTTCAATATCAAACCTTACAAGTGTATCTACAGGTAGTACAGTTTCACTTGGTAGTTTCTTTTCAAATGGAACAAGTGCAACTATTACAAGCTATGAGGTTTTAAATTATCAAGGTGTAGCAATAGATGCAGTTCTTACAGGTACAGTACCAAACCAAACACTAACTTTTTCTACTACTTCTACTTGTGTAAGTGGTACATTCAAAGTAAGGGCAAGGAATAGTGTAGATGCTTGTATAACAGATAGTAATGATTTTACAGTAGCTTCAGCGTGTACAAAATCTTTACATTGTACAACACAAGATGCTACCACAGATGCAGTAGCTTTAACTGGTGGTGCTGTAAGTTCTACTGGGGTTGTATCAATACCTAATTACACACATACAGGTGATTTAACAAGAGTAAACATAAAAACTATAGCAGGAGTTTCAAACACTACAGATATTACAACTGATGTAAAAGCAGGGAATGCAGTTTCAGCTTTAAACAACACCACAGGTTCAAGTAGAACAATAGAATTAACATTTAGGTTTGTAGTGCCTTCAGGTTATAGTAATGCAGGTGCAAATTTAGATTGTGATGATACATTTACACAACCTGCAACAACAACACCTGAACTTGTTTGTGCAGATGAATTTATAAGTTATGATGGTTTTAGTATAGCAACCACTGGTGATATAATTACAGGTAGAGGTACAGTAGATGTAAATGGAGTAACTGCTACTTTTGTAAGAGCAACTACAGATATTTCAGATGGTGCAGGTGGGTTTTATGCTGCATTTCCTGAACAACCAAATGCCACACCAAGAACAATAAAAATAACTTTTGTTGTACCAAGTGGTTTTAGTAATGCTAATGCACAAAAAACTTGTGATGTATCAGGATTTACCCAACCCCCAACAAGTAACCCATGTAGTGCTACTAACCCTAACTTTTTTATAAGTGGTGATTCTTTTACATCTCAAAGAGCATTTTGTGATAACAACAAAAAATATTCAGTAAATGATTCAGTAACTATAAATAGCTCAAGTACAACACTTTTAAGTATAGTGAAAGGTAACATTGTTTGCAGGGGTTCAGCATCTATAGGTTTCGATACAGTTGATGGAGATAATAAGTATTTTGCAGTAACAGAAAACCCATCAAGTAGTGGTGCAGGTAATATTGGTGCTTCTTTTATGGTGATTAGAATAGATGACAATGGTGTGATAACTGATTTAAATAGAGCAGTTAATTGTACAAGTGATTTTGGAAACGATAATATAGTTTAGTATGGCTTTAAAAAGTGCAAGATTAGAAATTTATATATATAGTGGTACAGCGGGTAGCTATACTTCAAGTGATTTAAAATATACTTTAGACAAAGATAGGATTACAAGCCAAAGTAATATAATTTTTGAAATAGGTAATTTAGTAAGGGATTATATAACCCATGATTTTAATAACGACTATGCAAGTGTTACTAAATGGGTTACAGTAGTTAAAAGATTATTTGATTCTACTACAAGTTTAGAATTTACAAGTGGTTCACCAGTAACCACAAACTTTTTAGCATTAGATGGATTTGGTACTTTTGAAGATGAGATAAACCCCCAACTATCTACCAATGCTTTAATATCGGCAGATAATATATATTTACCTGAAAACACAGCAGGTAAGTTACCAATATTTGCAGAAGGTGTAGGTAAAGTTGTAATAGATAGCAGCACAACACAAATAACAGATAGTGGCAATAGCAACCAAAAAATACAATACATAACCATACCTGCTAACACAAACACAATACAAGTATTTGATACAGATGATACAACTGTAAAAAAAACAATTACAGTAAACAATGTATGTGAACCTAAATACACTTCTTTCAAAGTAACATTTGTAAATAAATTTGGTGCTTATGAAGATTTATATTTCTTTAAAAAAACTACAGAAACTTTTACAGTATCAGATGAAACACACAAAACAAATAGTATAGATGTATCAACTGTTACTTACCCAACTTACAAAGGACAGCAACAAAGATATAATGTAAATGCTATCACAAACTTACAAATGAACACAGGGTTTATAAAAGAAGATGCAACTAAAACTATAGAAGAATTATTTTTAAGTGAAAATGTTTTTATAAGATTTGATTCTAAAACATTACCTATAATACCAAGAAGTAAATCATTTGTACACAAAACAAGTTTGAATGATAAGCTAATAAATTATACAGTAGATTTTGAATTTGCATTTAATCTTATAAATAATGTTAGGTAATGATTCAACTGCAATTATTTATAGAAGGCGAACAGGTAGAATTACATGATAATGAAAGTGTAACACTTACCCAGTCATTACAAGATATTTTAGATATACAAAAAGTATTTACAGAATTTACAAGAACTTTTAATGTACCTGCTTCTAAAAATAACAACAAAATATTTAAACACTTTTACAACCCTGATATACTTGCTTTAAACTTTAGCCCAAAAGATAAAAAGAAAGCAGAATTATTTTTAAACTACAAACCATTTAAAAAAGGTTTTGTTAAGTACGAAAGTGTACAGATGACAAACAACGAACCTGAAAATTACAGATTAACTTTTTTTGGTGAAGGCATAAGTATAAAAGATTTATTTAAAGATGATAAACTACAAGATATTACAGAACTAAACAAATTTTTAACTTATTCAGGTAGTGAAGTAATAGCACAAATGCAAGATGGTAGGGATTATAATATAAATGGTGAAGATGTTACAGATGCACTTATATACCCCTTAATAACCCACACAGACAGATTAATATATAATAGTGGTGATGATACAGCAGGCACAAAAAATTTACATGTAGGTAGTAATTCACATGGTTTAGTGTTTGACCAGTTAAAACCTGCATTTAGGGTACATGGTATTATACTGGCAATACAAAAACATTACAATATAAGTTTCAGTGATGATTTTTTCGTAAACACAAATGCAGAATATTTTAATTTGTATTTATGGATGCAAAAACAAAAAGGTAGTATTTTAAATGATGACAACCCACCTACAGCAGCTTTACATAGTACAGCATGGACAGGTATAAAATCTACTTATGATAATAGCGACCCCAACAGGGCTTTAAGTTTAAAAGGTAACCCTTCATTAGGTAAAGCATCAGGTTTTTACTTATATGGTAATGAATATAGAAATGATAAATCTTATAAAGGGAATAGGTTTATGGTTCTTGAAGTTACTACTTCTGTAGGTGTAGAGTATACTGTTGAGATTACACAAGCATTACTTGGTAACAGGTCAATATTCCATGAAAGTACACAAACAAGTACAGGTACAGATAAAATTATAACACTAACACAAGAAAAAAAATTAGAAAAAGGTTTTGGTTATGGTATAAGGATAAGGTCAGCATCAGCAGCAACATTTACTGTAACCATGAGTGTATTTGAAGGTACTAAATTAGGTGGTAACTTTGCAAGTGCTACAAATACCTTTACAACTGCTGTACAAAAATATATATACTTAAAAGACCAAATGCCTGACATAAAGGTGATAGATTTTTTAACTGCACTATTTAAGATGTTTAACTTAACTTCTTTTTTTGTAGATAACACAATAAAGGTGCAACCCTTGCAGGATTTTTATGCAGCAAGTACAACTGTACATGATATTACAGAACATTTAGATTTAGATACTTCAGAAGTTACCCTTCCAATACCATATGATAATATTAGTTTTAAATATGAAGGTAATGAAACATTTTTTACAGCTTTTCATAATCAATATAGTGGTATAAACTGGGGACATTTAAGTACTTCTATTTTAGATGAAGTTACAAATAAAGAATACAAAATTACACTACCATTTGAACACATGAAGTTTGAAAGGTTAAAGAATGTAACAGGTAGTGCAAATATAGATGTTCAATGGGGGTGGAGTGTAAACACAGACCAAGAAAGCATACTTACAAAGCCCACGCTATTCTATGGCCATAAAATTACAAGTGGCACTGCTATAGGTGTAATGCCAAGTGCAGGGGGTTCAGTAACAAGTATTAGTAATTATTATGTACCTTCTAATTTATCTAATCCTACAAGTGATACACAAAGTATACACTGGGGTGTAGAAAAAAACGAATACACAAATGCAAGTGCAGATAAAAGTTTATTTGCTACTTACTACAGGGATTACATTACAGAAATATTTGATGATAGTAGAAGGATATTTAAATTTAAAGCATACCTACCTATTAGTATTTTACTGAATTTACAACTAAATGATAGAATAATTATTTTCAATACGTTATACAAGATTAATAAAATTGTAACAAATTTTGAAACAGGTTTAAGCAATTTAGAATTATTAAATGAAGTAAGTGATTTTGATGTACCAACAGATAATATTATAAATGATGCAATAAAAACTATAGACAATACTGCACTAACAGCAGATAGTACAATAGTAACAGCAGATAATACTTTATTTAGATTATGATAGAACACATATTAGATATGTTAGAAATAGCAAAGCAAGAAAAGAAAATAGGTAAGTACACTTATATAGCACTTGGTAAGCATAATTTACCTACCAGTTTTGTAGAGGGTTATAAACAAGTTAAATTAAATATATGGCACAAAAAGCAATAATACAGGTAGACATACAAGAAGGTGCTGCAAAGAAAGACCTTAAAGATTTAAAACAAGGTATTGATAAGGTTAATAAGGCACAAGTAAACCAAACTAAAGCTACCAAAGAAGCAAGTAAAGAAATGGTTAGTTATGGTGGTGCAGTAGATGGAGTAACTGGTGGTGCTGTTACAAAGTTTAGAGCATTATCAGGTGGTATAAAAGCTGCAACTGCTTCTACAAAAGCATTTAGGATTGCATTGATAGCAACAGGTATAGGTGCATTTGTTGTTGCTATAGGTACACTTGTTGCCAACCTACAGAATAGTGAAGCAGGATTTAACAGGGTACAAAAACTTCTTAAACAAGTAGGTGTAGTTGCAGGTAATGTAACTGATATATTCTTTTCATTAGGTACTTCTTTATTTGCATTAGTTACAAGGGATTTTGATTTAATGAAAGAAAGTTTTAGTGAAGCTACAGATAGAATAAAAAACTTTGGTGAAGAGACTAAAAAAGAAATAAAAATACAGGGGGATTTATCTGACCAACAAGCTGAACTTACCAAAATAGAAAGACAGCTAACTATAGATAGGGCAGAAGCAAATAGAAAAAGAGCATCACTATTAGAAAAATCAGCAGATAGAGAAAACTTTACAGCAAAACAAAGAATAAAATTTTTAGAAGAAGCAGCTAAAATAGATGAAGAAATTACAAATGAAGAAATAAAAGCTGCTGAAATACGATTAAATTTAAAGGTAGAAGAAAACAAATTAAGTGAAAGTTCTAAAGAAGATTTAGATGAAGAAGCAAGATTAAAAGCAGAACTTACAAATCTTGAAACAGCAAGATTAAGAAAACAAAGGGCAGTTACTGCACAAATAACTACAGCATTACGAGAAGAACAAGCTGAAAGAAAAGCTATAAGGAATAAAGAGGAAGCGGAACAAAAAGCTATAAAAGCTAAAGAAGAAGCAGAACAAAAAGCTATAAAAACCAAAGAGGAAGCAGAACAAAAAGCAGAAGATGCAAAACTACAGGCAAAGATAGAAAAAGAAAAAGCTGATGAAAAAACAAGGTTAGATGCTATAGATAAAGTACAAGAAGAATTTAAATTAAAAAAAGAAGATGAACAAGCAGTACTTGAAAGTGAAAAGTTAGAATTAGAACAAGCAAGGAAACTAAAAGAATTAGATGACCTAAATGCTACAGAAGAACAAAAAGCAGGGGTAATTGGTTTTTTTGGTGCTAAAATACAGGATGCCAAAGATAAAGAAGCAAAACAAGAACAAGCAAGAGAAGAATTATTAGCAAAACAAAAATTAGCTGTAACAGCAAATACACTTGGGCAGGTATCACAATTATTAGGTGAAAATTCAGCAGCAGGAAAAGCAGCAGCGATTGCACAAGCTATTATAAATTCTTATTTAGGTTTTACAGAAGTATTAAAAACCCCAACTACTATACCTGAACCTTTTGGTAGTATACAAAAAGCAATTAGTGCAGCATCTATACTTGCAAGTGGTTTACAAACTGTAAGACAAATAACAAGTGTTAAAACACCTAATACAGGTGGTGGTGGTATAAGTGTAGGTGGTGGTAGGGGTTCTACAGCAGCACCAACAAGTGCAACACCCCCTGCTTTTAATGTAGTAGGTGCATCTGATACTAACCAACTTGCAGAAGCAATAAGTGGTAGAGAACAAAAACCAGTAAAAGCATTTGTAGTAAGTAGTGATGTAAGCAATGCACAAAGTTTAGATAGGAATATAATAGAAACTGCAAGTATTGGGTAACAAAACACATAAATAATTATTGTTATAGTATGGATATAATAGAACTTTTTATAGATGAAGAAGATGAAGTAAGTGGTATTGATGCAGTAAGTTTAGTAGAAAACCCTGCAATAGAAGAAGATTTTATAGCACTTAAATCACAAGAATACAAGTTTGCAGAAGTAGACAAAGAAAAACGTATAATTATGGGTGCAGCACTTGTACCTAACAAACCTATTTTAAGAACTAAAAATGATGAACCTTACTATATATATTTTAGTAGGGAAACAGTAAGAAAAGCAAGTGAACTATTTTTTATAAGAGGTAACAGTAAAAAATCTACACTTGAACATAAAGTACCCCTTGAAGGTTTAACAGCAGTTGAAACTTGGATAGTAGAAGATTTAGAAAAAGACAAAAGCAGGTTGTATGATATGGAAGTGCCACTTGGTACATGGATGTTATCAATGAAAGTTTTAAATGATGATATTTGGAACAACTACATAAAAACAGGTAAAGTAAAAGGTTTTAGTATTGAAGGTTACTTTGCAGACAAGATAGAAAGGCCGAATGAACCAAACAAGTTAGAACAAATACAAGAAGAAGAAGCAGAATTTTTATTAGGCCAAGTAAAAGCAATAATAAAAAAAGATAAAAGATTAAAGAAGGGTAAAAGAATAGAATTTGAGAGTTATAGTGATTACCCTGATGCAGTAAAAAACAATGCACAAAGAGGTATAGATTTAAATGCAAAAGTGAATAATAAATGTGCAACCCAAGTTGGAAAAATTAGGGCTTCACAATTAGCACAAGGAAAACCTATAAGTATAGAAACTATAAAAAGAATGTATAGCTTTTTATCAAGAGCAGGTGAATACTATGATGAAGGTAATACAGAAGCATGTGGTACTATTAGCTATTTACTTTGGGGTGGTAAAGCAGGTTTAAGATGGAGTGAAAGCAAACTAAAAGAACTTGAAATGTTAGCTGAAACTGGCCCAAGAGGTGGTATAAAAAAAAGCCCAAAAGCCCCAAAATCAAGCACACCAAACCCCAAACCAAAAGGTGAAGGAACAGCAAAAGGTGATGCTTCTACAAGTAGGGGTGCTAAAGTATCTAAACAAGATGAAGAAACACTTAAAACAAAAGCTAAAGAATTTAACGAAAGGTATAAAAAGAAACTTGGTTATGGTGCAAACGTAGGAACACTAAAAGCAGTTTTTCAAAGAGGGTTAGGTGCATTTAATGTTTCTCATAGCCCAAAAATAAAAAGTGCAAGTCAATGGAGTTTTGCAAGAGTAAATGCCTTTTTATACTTACTAAAAAATGGTAGGCCACAAAACCCAAAGTATACAGGTGATTTTGATTTATTACCTGCTAAACACCCTAAAAGCCCTAAAAAATGAGAACACTATATATAGATGAATACAAACCTTGTAACACAGATGGTAAAAGGGCTTGTTTATGCCCTGATGGTAAAACTTATTCAAGAAAATGCTGTGATGGCAGTTTCCAAGCACAAGGTATAGGTTCAGTTACAGGTACAAGTTAAAAACACAACAAACAAAACTAAATTTTATTGTAATATTATGAAGGCAGATAATATGTTAGGAAAAATCAAAGAATTGTTAAGTATTGATACTGAAACAAAAGAAGTAAAACTTGAACAAGCTACACTTGAAAATGGTACTGTAATAGAAAGTGAAAACTTTGAAGCAGGTAGTGAAGTGTTTATAGTAACAGAAGATGAAAAGGTAGCTTTACCAGTTGGTGAATATACTTTAGAAGATGGCGAAAAATTAATAGTAAAAGAAGAAGGCATTATAGCTTCTATTGGTGCAGAAAAAGAAGAAGAACCTAAAGAAGAAGCTGCTGAAGAAAATTTAAATACTGATAATATGGAAAACAAAGAAGTTGTACAAGAAGTACAAGAAAATCTTGAAGAAGAGAAGAAAGAAGAAATGCAGTATGCAACTAAGGAAGAACTCGCTTCACTTCAAGATGAAATAAAAGAAATCAAAGGAATGATTGAAAAAATGGGTAAAAAAGAAGAAGAAATGAGTGCTGAAGATAAACCCATTGAAGAAAAAGAAGAACTTTCAGCAGTTGAAAAGGTAAAACATAACCCTGAAGAAGAAGTAAAAACTGAACCTGTATTTATGAGCAGAAGAGGTGAAACAACTTTTGATAGAGTTATGAGAAGAATTAATAATATATAAAAATTTAAAAAATGGCAACGAGTTTAACAACTTCATATTCTGGGGAATTTGCGGGTAAGTACATTCAGGCAGCCCTGTTAAGTGGAAAAACTTTAGGTGAAGAAACAATAACAATTTTACCTAATATAGTGCATAAACAAATTATGCAAAAAGTAAGCAGTAATGACATCGTAAAAAATGGTGCATGTGATTATTCAGATAGTTCAACTTTAACATTATCTGAAAGAACATTAACACTTGAAGATTTTATGGTAAATGTTACTGTATGTAAAAAAGATTTCTTAAACACATGGCAAGCAGCAGAAGTTGGTTTAGGTGGTTTAGGTAGAGAAATACCAAAATCTTTTGCAGATTTTATTATAGGACATTTCTCAGCTAAAGTGGCTCAGAGAATGGAAACTAATATATGGGCAGGAGTAAATGGTACAGCAGGACAATTTGATGGATTTAAAGCACTTCTTGCTGCTGATAGTGATGTAGTAGATGTAGTTGCTACAGATGTAAATTCTGGGAATGTAATTACAGAATTAGGTAAAGTTGCTGATGCAATTCCAAGTGCTGTATATGGACAAGAAGATACTACTATATGGGTAGCAACAAATGTTTACAGAAGCTATATTAGAGCATTAGGTGGATTTGGTGCTTCAGGATTAGGTGCTGCAGGTTATGAAGATAAAGGAAACAATCAAGCTATTACTCCTTCTTTCTTTGATGGCATTAAAATTTCACATGCACAAGGTTTAGGAACAAACGAAATGGTTGCAGGACAAAAAAGCAACTTTTTCTTTGGTACTTCTTTGCTCAATGATTTAAATGAAATCAAGGTAATTGATATGAGTGATATAGATGGTTCACAAAATGTTAGATTTATCATGAGATTTCAAGCAGGTGTTCAATTTGGTGTAGGTTCTGATTGTGTTCAGTACACATAGAATACTAATTAATTAACTATAAAAGGGTAGGTAGGGTTTATATCTATCTACCTTTTTTTATAAAAATATAATATTATGGCATGTAATTTAACAAGGGGTAGAAAAGAACCCTGTAAAGATGTAGTTGGTGGTATTAAAGGTGTGTACTTTTTTGATTTTGGTTCAATAACAGCAACTTTTGATAGCACAGATACAGATGTAATAGATAGTTTAGGAGATGTTACTTGTTTTAACTATGAAGTTAAAGGTAACAGTAGTTTTGAACAAGCTATTACAAGTTCAAGGGAAAATGGTACAACTTTTTTCGAGCAAACACTAAATCTTACACTAAAAAAACTAACAGTACAAGACCATAAAGAGTTAAAATTATTATCTTTTGGCAGGCCACATGTGGTTGTAGAAGATTATAATGGTAATGCCTTTATGATGGGCTTAGAACATGGTGCAGATGTTTCAGGTGGAACAATAGTTACTGGTGCAGCTATGGGTGATTTAAGTGGTTATACACTTACACTATCAGCACAAGAACTAAAACCTGCTAACTTTTTAGAAGGTGCAACTTCAGCAAATCCATTTGCAGGGCAAACGGGTACAGTAACAGTAACAGAAGGCACAAACAGTTAGAATTTGATTTTTTTGTTTTAAGAGGGGTAGCAATAGCTGCCCTTTTTTTATTTAACAAAATAGAAGTACTTTTATTGTATATATATGATAGTTTTACAAAGTTCAGGTAGTAGCCAAACATTTAGTTTTATTCCAAGAACATATACTTCAGGAAATACTTATACAATTAAGATAAACAACGAAAGCACAAACAAAGAAGTGTTTAGCCAAACATCTACAAGTTTTACAGAAGTAGATTACTATTACCAGTACAGCAATACTTTTACTTTGGTAGAAGATACTTTTTATACTTTAGAAATTACAGAAGGTAGTACACTAATTTTTAGAGATAAAATATTTTGCACTAATCAAACAGTAGCAGATTACACAGTAAACCAAAACCAGTACACTACCAACACAACAACTAACGAATTTGTATTTATATAAACATGGATAACATACACATAGTAAACTTATCAACCTACAACAAACCCAAAGTAGTAGAAGATAAAAGAAAAGAATGGGTAGCTTATGGTGATGACAACAATTACTACAAGTACCTTATAGACCTTTTTACAAGTTCTACAACAAACAATGCAATAATAAATGGTGTTAGTAATATGATTTACGGCAAAGGTTTAGATGCACTTGATAGTAGTACAAAGACAGATGAATATGCAGCACTTAAAAGTATATTTAATAATGACTGTTTAAAGAAAATTGCACTTGACCTTAAACTACTTGGTGAGGCATGTTTTCAAGTTTTATACCAAAATGGTAAAGTAATAAAAGCTGAACACTTTCCAAGACAAACTTTAAGGCCTGAAAAGATGAATGAAGAAGGTGATATAGAAGCATACTATTATGCACCTGATTGGGAGAAGGTAAAACAAAATACTAAACTAAAAAAAATTGCAAACTTTGGTTTTGGTAATGGTAAAGAACCTGAGATTAAAGTAGTAAAAAAATATGTATCAGGTTATGACTATATATGCCCTGTAGATTATCAAGGTGCTTTAGCTTACTGTGAATTAGAAAGTGAAATATCTGATTTCTTAATGAACGATGTACAATGTAATTTTAGTGGTACTAAAGTAGTAAACTTTAACAATGGTGTACCTGATAGGGAAAAACAGCTACAAATTAAATCTGAAGTTATGGGTAAACTTACAGGTAGTAGGGGTGAAAAAGTTATAGTAGCATTTAACAACAATGCAGAAAGTAAAACTACTGTAGATGATATACCTTTAGATAACGCACCTGCACACTATGAGTATTTAGCTAATGAATGTATTAGAAAAATAATTATGGGCCACAGGGTAACAAGCCCATTACTTTTAGGTGTAAGAGATGGCAATAGTGGTTTAGGTAATAATGCAGATGAAATTAAAACTGCAAGTTTGTTGTTTAACAACATAACTATAAAACCATACCAAGACCAAATAATAGAATGTGTAAATCATATTTTAGCAGTAAATGATATAAGTTTAAAACTTTACTTTAGAACCCTGCAACCTTTAGAATTTATAGATACAGATAACGCAGTAACAGAAGAAGCTAAAGAAGAAGAAACTGGTGTAAAGTTAGCCAGTCAAGTGGTAGATAAAGATTTTGCTATAATAGATGATAGGTTAGCATATAGCACACCTGAAAAAGCTGAAGAAATGGCAAAGAATATTGGGTGTGAAGGTATACATATACATCAGTATATGGACAAAGAATGGTACATGCCTTGTGAATTTCACAACAAAGAAGATTTGCAAAAATACAAATGCCCAAAAGGTTACAAAAAAAACTACAAAACACACAGGTGTGAAAAAATGACTGATGCAAGTGATGAACAATTATTAGCACTTATTGAAGGCAAAGGTGAGGATGAAAAAGAATTACTTAAAAGTGGTTATGTACTTGTAGATGAAAGAAAAGTAATAGATTCAGAAGAAAATAATTTAGATGAGCAGTTACAACTTGCAAGAGTACCAAGAGATACATCTACAAAAAAAAGTGAGTATGATGGTAAAACAAATGAAGGTGAAGATTATATAGTAAGATACCAATACGCACCCCAAGCTGTAAGTAATAATTCAAGAGAATTTTGCAAGAAAATGGTAAGTGCTGCAAGGATATATAGAAAAGAAGATTTAGATAAAGAAAGTGCTGCTAATAAAGAACTATCAGCAAGAGGTGAAAGCACTTATAACTTATTTTTATGGAAAGGTGGGGCAAACTGCAAACACTATTGGTTAAGAAAAACATACATGAAAGAAAAGGAAGGTGTAAAGATTGACCCTAATAACCCAAATGCAATACCAATATATAGGGCTGAAAGAAATAAAAAAGGAATAACACCCCCTAATGAACCAAGAGAAGTAGGAATAAAACCTGCTGATTTACCAAACAAAGGATATAAAAACCCAAGATAATGGCAGAAGCACTATTAATAACAAGGAAAGATGTAGTAAAATTTACTTCAGTTTCAGGAAATTTGGATACTGACAGGTTCATACAATATGTAAAAATAAGTCAGGATAAGCATATAGAAAATTATTTAGGTACAGATTTACTTGAAAGCATACAAGCAAAAATTGTAGCAGGTACACTAACTGGTGATTATCAAACACTGGTAAACGATTATGTAAAACCCTGCCTTATACATTGGACAATGGTAGAAATGTTACCATTTAGTGCTTATACTATTGCAAACAAAGGTGTATTTAAACACAATAGTGAAAATGCAGAAAATGCTTCTAAAGAAGAAGTAGATTACCTTTTAGAAAAAGAAAGAAACACAGCACAATACTATACAAACAGGTTAATAGATTATTTAAGTTTTAATGCACCAAGTAAATTCCCTGAATACTACACTTCAACAAATGAAGATGTACACCCTGATAAAGATGCAAGTTTTGAAGGTTGGGTATTATGAAGTATAAAGCAAAAGAAAATAACATTAAGAAACTTACAGAATACTTAAACAAAAAAGTATATAACAAAAACCAACAAAATTTATTGTATAAATATGGCAAACACAATAAACTGGGGTAGAATATATTGCTTTACAGAATTTGGTGATGAAGATAACACCATAGCAGAAAGCATACCAAGTTTTAGTTCACCTGAATGTTTTTTATTGCCATTAACAGGTAGTTTAATTGAAACTAAAGCATTTACTGTAGACACATTAGTACAAACGGCTGATTCACTTACTTTAACTGCTGACCAAACAGAAATAACACTATAAAAAAAATAAAATGGCAAAAAGTACAGTAGGATTAGGAACAGCAAATCAAGGTGATGGAGACCCAATAAGAACTGCCTTTTCCAAACTAAATGACAACCACACAGAATTATATTCTTTATTGGGTAATGGTACTACACTATCAGTTACAGGTGATGTAGCAATTACTGGTGGTGCAGCAACAATACAAGCAGGTTCAGTAGAAAATTCAATGTTAGCAGATGATGCAGTAGGTGCAGATGAACTTGCAAGTAATGCAGTAGTAACAGCATCTATATTAGATGACAATGTAACACCTGCAAAAATAAATATTTTAGATGATTCATTAGCAGC
>Ga0181397_1000399_pt1 | contig 16370 bp, 10 predicted proteins | sample 20SPOviralmetaG_FD_130126 | JGI IMG/M metagenome (GOLD analysis project Ga0181397, IMG submission 130126) | Marine viral communities from the oligotrophic San Pedro Time Series (SPOT) site, San Pedro Channel, CA, USA - 20 SPOT_SRF_2011-02-23 | ecosystem: Environmental > Aquatic > Marine > Strait...
ATAATCTTTTATTTCTTTTACGGCGCCTAAATAAGCATTTTGTCCAGTAAAGTTTTGTTTAGCAATAGCAAAGTCAGACCAAGCTTTTGACGTACCTTCACCGTCCATATAATTAAACGTACCATCTTCGTTTAATTTCATGCTAGAGTATAAACTACCGTTTTGTAAGTTTTCAAAAGTTAATTGATCAACACCTAACGTTGCTGGGGAAAATGTAGGATCATCTAATGCTTGTTTTCTTTTAACAGCAATATCTTCTAGTGTATTACTTAAATTTTCAAATTTAGTGTTTACACTGTTTATAGTTTCAACAGCTTCTTTATATCTTTGACTTTGTGGGTTTATACCTGAAGCAATATCTTTAGTAGCATCTGTATATGCTTTTTTATTGTTAGTTAAATATTCAGTTACTTGACCTCTAAGTTCTTCTGGTACTTTGTCTATAGGCACACCAGCTGGCATAGCCGCTGTTAAAGCAGCTGTTGCAGCTTTGCTATTAGTTAGCATGTCTTCTAGCCCTTTAGTCGCACCACCTACAAAAGCTTCAAATCCACTTTGTTGATTTTTAGGTGTAGTAGCACCTGATTGTCTTCCTAATTTGTAAAAATCTATTGCCATAATTTATTTTTTAACCGTTTGGATATAATTTTTTAAACGCCTCTGGATTATTTTTTCTTAAAACTTCTTTAGTATCAAACGGCATTGGATCATCTGCTTCTATTTCGTTTTCCATTGGCGTGTAATTAGTACCGCTTATAGTAGGTATAATTTGCGCTGTATTTAAACCTGTTTTTGCTGTTCTACCTAAAAACGTGTCCATGCTAAACCCACCTTTTGTAAATCCACCACCTGAAGCAAACCCTTGTAAACCAGCACCAACTATACTACCTATACCACCCATAATTTGTTGATTTTGCGCTTGCATTGCACCTCTAAAATCTCTTTGTGCTTGTTGTCTACCAGCTTTTAAGTTCATTAAATTCATTTGTCTTTCGTTTTCACTTCGTTCCCTCAAATAATCTCCATAACCAATTGTTTCTTGGGCTTGTTGCGTCATACGTTGAACATTCATAGCTCCTTGTGCTGACGCTCTTTGATTTGCAGCCTCTTGCTGACCTATGCTAGCAGATATTTGTTGTGTTTGCGTTTGTTGTTGGTTCGCCAGTGCTTGCGCTAAGCCTGCTATACCACTACCACCCGCAGCTCCTCTCAAATTAGATAATAGATTTGCTCTAGCTTGATCTCCTTGCTGGGCTTGAAATTGAGCTTGCTGTTGATTAACAGTCATGTCTTCAAAAGTGTTTTCAAACGTAGTGTTTAAATCTTTGTAAGGGTTTGTTATTTCTAAAGATTTAAGATCGTCTCTCATGTCTCTATACTGACCTTTAGCTCTTCTATTTTCTTTTCTTAGTCTTTTTCTTTCTTGTACACCGCCAATAATAGATGTAACGCCTTTTATAACGCCCAACCCTAAGGCCACAGCGCCTATAAACTTAGCTGGACTTTTCTTTTTACCTATTGGCATAGTATTTTATTTTTTAAATTCATGTTTATTTATTTATAATTACACTTATTACGTGTTATTTACTACTTTGATTAACTTCTGAGCTAACTGTAAATAATTTTGCTTCTTCTGTAGAATTATTAATAAATTCTACTTCAGCATAATAACCTTTTAAACCACCAACATTTGCAGCTCTATTTTTTTTAAACATTATAAATGGATTTATAGAGTTTACAGGGTCTAAACCACTTGGTGTGTTAGGACAATCTACTTCAACGTAATTTCCATCTACATCTGAACCAATACTATTTATTGGCCCTATGTATTGGATGCTTTGACCTCCATCGGTTTCAAAGCCACCAATACTAGTTGGATCATCTGAAAGACAATAAGCAATATCACCTTTTTGAGCAGATGTATTTATGTTTGAAAAGTATATTTTTACTAAAGGCATATTTTATTTTTTTTATGAAACACCTATACTAACAAAGTTATCTAGGTTTAAAGTTGTTGTAAAGTTGGTGTCACCCATTTTTCTCAAAACAATGTCACCAGTTATTGTTGCTGCTGTACTTGTTCCTTCTACTTTTAAAATTGCACCAGCTTCTATTACTTTAGCTGATGAAAGAGTTATATTATTAGAGCCTGAAGCTCTAGTAGCTATGTTAGTTAAAGAAGAATCAACGTCTACACCAACTCCTTTTATTATTGTAGAGCTACCATCCTGTATACCAGCGGCGCTTACCAAAGGTATTACTGTTGCAGAGCTACCGTTATGACTACTTGCAACTGTAACTGTCAGCGGCGTTAACTCCATTTCTAAATTTTTAAAAGAAACATCTGTGCCGTAAGCGTTTGGACCGTCAATACCAAGAGCTTTAAACGTTAGTGTTATACCATCAGCAAAACTTTGCGCCGTGCTTAGTGTTATTTTTTTATTTACAGCGTCAATAAATTTTACTATTGGAAAACCAGAAAGAGAACCGCTTGATACGGCACTTATTTTCATACCAACAACAATATGTTCAACGCTATCTAGTACGACGCATAAATTACTACTAGTTGTGCCGTTTACAGTTTGTGTTTTTAAAGTTTCAAAATAAGTTGCAATTGGTTGTTGTGATTTTACTATTGCGCTATTGCTAGGGACTGTAATTGACCAAGAAAACGATGTTGTTGAAACATTAGTGTTTGAGCTCGTGTAGTTTCTTGGTTGTGATAAATCAAAAGTATTTGCAGAAAAATCAACATCTAAGCTTGTCAAATCAGAAGAAGCCATGTTAATAGTTACAGCTGTATTTATGTATTGATATATGGTTATAGATTTAAAAAGATCATTTCTAAAACCTGTTGTTAAAAACTCTCCAAAATTACTACTTTGAGGGTTTAAGTCAACTTCTGGTTCTAAATTATCCAAGTAAGTATCTTTGTCGTGAAGCGCTATTAACTGCAAGGTATAGTTGTCATTACTTGTCACTGTTGGAAAAACTATTTTTTTACTATATAAATTTCCTTTAATTTCTTGATTTGTTAAATTTGCTGGAGCTTTAAAAGTTAAAGTAGCTCCTTTTGGTATTGAACAAGAATTGCTTAATATAATAACATCTGGTGTTGAAGTAAGAATAGCTTTTAAACCTGTGACAGTAGTTTCTTTTTCTATACCATCACCAGTAATAAACATACCAACCTTTATGTTTATATTTGGAGATATGATAGGTACTTCATTAGAATCTTCAGTAGCGCAAGAACTAGCCGCTGTAGTTGAAGTTGTTGTAGCTGTTTTAAATTCTTGTAATATAAAATTATAGTATTTTCCAGCGCTATTTTTTACTTCTAAATCAAACATTGCACCATCATCGCCAGAAATACTTAAACTTCTAGACGACGAGGTTGCCGTTAGGTTTTCTTCAGATATTGTAAAGTTGTTTATTAATTTTCTCATATTATTCGTTATAATCAAAATCTAAAATTAATTCAAAATTTGTTGCGTAATTATTTATGTAACCCCAATCAAAACCATTAATAAAAATAAGATCTACTTTTATATACATTGGAAAGTTAGATGTTTGGTTGTATATTTCTGTTAACTGCACTTCTTCAAGCCAAACGTACCCTGTTGTTTGCCCAAAATAATCAAAACCCAAAGGCACTCCATTTGCGTCAAAACCAGTTGGTGTTTTAAAACTGTAAATATTAGACGCCGGTTCTTCAAAAAAAGTTATACTATCATGTCTTACAAAACCTTGCAAACCAATTGCGTAACCTCTTTGCCCATTAATAGTAAAGTTACCAGCAATAATATTTTGTCCTTGTTTAGGAACTATTCTAGTTGTAACTCTGTTACCGCTTGGGCTACTACCGCTAGGCATTTTTACAGTTATTGGCTCTACTATATATTTATTCATGTTAAAATTTTATATACAATGTAAGTTCACATCGTTAATTACAGCTCTCCACCCTTGAAAACAAGTGATTGCAATTACGTTATTGTCTTCATAAGCTGGTTTAAAATTAAACTTAAAATGTGTCATTTTAGACCATTTTTTTGCGCCATTAGCATCTTTTGAAAAAGCTTGTTGGGTACTTGTGTGCTCCCAATAAACAACACCCTCTAATAAACTATGATAATCAACACCAGGGACTGAGTTAAAACTTAATGTTGGAGTATCAAGATTTGTGTCAAAATTATATCCCATATTCTTTATGATATTCCCCGTGCCAATGGTCATATTTTTACTATGAATATTTGCTCTGTAATTTTGAGCACCAGTACCCATTACAAAACCGTAGTGATATTCGTTAGCGGAATTAGTAACGTCTATTAAAGGATTGTTATAAGTCCCCCAAGTATTAGATGAATTTCCCCAGCCTCCAGTAAGTGGTCTTCCTCTAAATTGCATCGCTATTTGAAACACATAGTCTTTTGTGGTGTCTAAATTATCAAACTGAAGATAATGCGTGTGCAATGAAAAACCTTGAGTTAATCTGTTATAACTAGGATTATAATTAGTTCCTTTTGGGACAATAACACCATTAGCGTTTGTGTAGTTACCCCACCCAGCCCACCAGTTAGCCCAATCAGGCCCATGCAGCGATGTATAACGCCTTCCACCTCCCACATATGGATTACAAACCCTAGCCCAAGGTATAGCCCTGTGTTGTTTACTAAATTCCCATAAATCATTAGGATTAGTAGGTGGAGCACTACAACTTAAATCTCCAGGTTGCCCTTCTTCATTATCACCAGCTGTTGCTATTTGCCATTGATCAACTCGAGGTTCTCTTATTGGTGGATTGCAAGCAGCGTGATTTGTAAAAGCGTTATAAAGAGACTCTTGTGTGGCGTCTAATCTAACGCTTCCAGAAGTTGAGCTAATACCACAGGCAATATCTCTATAAGAATAACTACAATTTATTGTTTGTTTGTCCGCTGGGTCTGCTTCTGAATAACCAACACCTTTTCCAATTAGAACATTTCTCCCGCCAGGAGAATAATACCCAAGAGAAGATTTTTTGTGTTGTGCGGTGCTATAACTAGCATTTGATGGAAAACTAAAACAACCAAAATAAGTACATTGATCTCCATTTGGATCGCTAATAGTTTGATCTGGGTTTAAAAGAGGGTTATAATTATCAGCAGGACCACTAGCGTTGTTAGGTCTGTTGGGATAATTAGAATTGTTACCATCGTCAACACAACCAAAAACCAGACCAGCACAACTACCATCATCAACGTTAGCATCTGGGTTGTAAAGCAAAGGTTGGTTTTGATCTGTACAACCAGTTACGTATTTCCAGTAAAAACTTGGAGTAACTCCACCAGCTGTTTTACCTAAATGTATGTTTTGGTCTGAACCATCGCTTAGTAAAGGATTAAGAGAATCTATACCTACATTAAATATAAATAGCAGTGATAATTGTGCGTTAGTAGTGTCGTAATTATCAAAATATACTCTAAGTTTTATAAAATCAATATTTGTAACTCCACCAGCATTTTGTACAAAATTGTTTGAGTTTTGAGACTGACCGACTTGTCTATCACCTAAAGGTTTATTAGTACCTACCGAGTCATACGAGTGTCTAGCTATGTTTTGAACGTTATTTAGTTCAACACCCGTGTAATATTCTAAAAACTTATAGGAAATACTGTTTTCAGTGACATCTATAAAACGCTGGTATCTAGCACTAAGTGGATCATCGTCATAAACTGAAAAAGCCGGGTCTGAATACCAATAATCTAAATTTGGGTCTATTGTTGAATATTTTAAACCAGAAAAGCCAGGATTTGCTTCTGTGTTGTCAACCATAACCACAATATCTATGTGACCAGTAAAATCAACATCACCCTCTGTTAAGCCTGCTATAGTTGCAAAATCTGGTCTAGAATTCAAGCTTGGAAAATTTGTGTGAGTAGGCTGTATTTGACCGTACTCTTGCCAACCTATCCCAGGCATCATAAACCAGGCTATTTTTGGTCTTTGATAAACATTTATACTTCCTGTAATGTTAGGTTCGTTTAAAAAATCTTGATAAAAACCACCCCATCCACTGGATTGAAAAAAATATGGCCAATTAACGTTTGCAACATCCCAACTATTAGGTTCTTCTATAACATACGCAGACATTACAACTTCATTAGACGCGCCTGAATACGTTGAACCTACAGTTATTGTGCTAGGACTAGTTAAGGTTAAATTATTAGGTTTCCAAACTCCAATACTCCCTGATGGTGTAATGAAATGAAAAGAAAGACCGTGAGTTCTATATACACACGTACCGTCATCAACGTTAGCTGTTATAATCTGATTAGGATATAAAGTTAAGTCAGTGCTGGGAGCATTAAAAACGTTAAGGTTAATAGCAAATGGATCCGTACAGCCACTATAATTAAGACAACTTCCATCTTCAGTGTTTGCTAAAGAATTATAATCATCAGATAGTTGATCTGTACATCCAAGTATTGGTATTAAATAAGTGCATTGATTACCATCGTCATAAGTTGGACAGCAAGGAAGCGTACCATCTCCAGGATCTACCGTTGTCCAACAGTCTACGTCTGGCACAGGAGCGACACCATTAATTTCATTGGCAGGATCGTGAAGATCAAAACAATCGCCATTTGCTACGTCTAAATAGTTAAGAGCAGTGTTGTCCATGCAGCCAAGCACATAATAAGTATTTCCGCAAGACCCCGATTGAGTGTCAATACTCCTGTTGTTTGAATTAGAGTCTACCCAAAAACCACCTGTAGTTCCGCCAAATTGATTTCCATTAACATCTACTTGCGTCCAATATAGTAAATAAGCAGGGTCAGCACATCCAAAAGCATAAATACAAGAACCATCATCATTATTAGCTCCTGCGTAGTAATTTAAAGCACCAGTACCTGTTACAACACCAGTGGTAGGATCAGCTATGTCATTGAAATTTTCAGAAGTATTATCTGTACAACCATTAACGAGAGTAGTTAAACAAGAACCATCATCGCAATCTGCTAAGGGATCATATTCTAAATAATTATCATTTGTACAACCATACACGTAACACTGAACACATGTATTATCATCATAAGTTGCGCTTGCATCAAAATTAGCCACTAAATAACCTGTTGGATCGCCATTTGAGTCAGCACAATACCCAAGATAAAGAGGATTACCTGTCTTGCAATTACCATCAGTATCTGTCTGGTAACCATCTGTTAAATCGTAACAACCACCTTGAGAAACACCAGAGCAAGTTCCATCGTCAAAATTTGCTAAAGGATCGTAATTTGCGTAATTATCATCTGTACAACCTGCAACCCCTAACACGCAAGTTCCATCGTCAAAATTACTATTTGGATCATAATTTATAAATTTAAATCCTTCTTCTGCACCAGTAAGTGTACCATCATCAGTACAAGGATAGGTGCATGGAGAGCCAGTACTGTCATTACCATTTATATCTGGAAAAACACCCGCTGTAGCATTAGTACAACCATAATACAAGCATGTTCCGTCGTCATAGCTAGCTGCAGGGTTGTAATTATTAGCGTTAAAATCTGTGCATCCAGAAACTGGGGGATACAAAACCTCATCAACATCTAAAATACTAGTGTAGTTGTTTGATGGAAATATATCTGCAAAAACATTACCCGAACTATAAACTATACCACTTGGATCTGTTGAATAGTCAATAAAAACATCAATATGCACTGGAAATCCATTGTTTATTAAAGTAGGATTTATTGTGCTATCTGAATTATACGAACTAGATTGCGATAAAATTTGCCCATATATTCCATTTCCGTAAGGAGAACCTGGAAAAACGTTAGTACTCCAAAGATTAGTTGAGCCACTTATTTGTTGAAAGTTATTTATTAAATTACCATTAATATCTTCATACACTTCTACGAGCACTACCCACGTAATTCTAGGGTCTTGAAAAGAGTTTAAACCATAATAAGTTGGCAGCCACCACTGGTAAGAACCTGGAGGAGGGTTTTCGCCTAAAGCGCCGTTTCTATTTACAAAAACATATACTTGCTTTGAAACAAAACCATCTTGATTATAAATGTAATTTGAGTTTGGTAGATTTTGATATCTATCGTAAAACTCAGTTAAAGCATGCTCGTACCTAGTGTTTCTGTTGTGAGGAGTATTTAATAAATTTTCCGCACCAGTATTTGGATCTGCAAAACCTCCAGTGTACAAAGAGCACGCGCCAAGCAATCCATCAATTTTAAAATCTCCAGCAATTATTTCTTTATTTGGCGCTGGTGTAATTCTTGTTTTAACTACATTTCCCGGTTGACTACTTACATCATCTATACGCATTATATCTACGCTATAGTTTGGATTTGCTTGATTTTGCCCTATTTTATATATACTCATATTTAATTATATTAATCTGCGTCAGGAATATCTCTAAGTGTAAATGTATACACAGGTGGCGCTGCACCTCCAACGTCAAAAGCGCGACCTAAACCTTGAAATAAAAACTCTCCAGTATCTATACCATCATTTGAAGTTGTGCTAGTATGTATTATAGAAGAGTCTTCACCCTTTATGTAATTAAACCATTTACTTTCTTTTTTAATAAAATCATCAATCTTGCCGTATTCTAAGTCAGTAGTAATATTTGCAAACCAACCAGCTTTTTGATTTAAGTTGTAGTAGTCTGTATCTCTTGGGTCTCTATTTTGAACAATTTGAGACTGAGTACCTTCATAACTTATTGTTTTAAAGTTTTTAACAATACTAAACTCGTCGTTTAATATAACGTTTACAGAAGAGTTAACATAAGCACCTCCATAAAAAATATTACGATTACCATCGTGATGAAGCCAAGGCATACCACTTAAAATAGTATAGTAACTATTACTAACACTAACGCCAGCTTCTGGTATAAAAGATTTAAAGCTTTCCCAGCCATTAACTTTATCACTAAAAGTTAAAGTATAATCACTACTAATATTATTTTTTATTGTTAAATTATAATGATCTTTCTTGCTATCAATAGTACCTATAACACTAGTAGCATCTTTTAAATTATCTTTAAACCAGTCTGACATACCATATTCTGATATTGGTGTTAATCCGTCCATTGATAGTCTAAGTACGGCGCCTCTTTGCTTATCTGCAAAATAAGCTCTATAGTTCTGCTTTGCAAAAGACTCTGGATTTTTTGATATTCCATAATCACCAGCAAAAGGTACTGTTTGTCCTAAAACTTTTTCGGTAGCAACAAGTTGCATGTTACCATCTGCATTAAATAAAGCATCTTTATTTGCATATATTTTTATTACTTTATCTTCACAAAAAGTAACTAAATCACTATCTCTTGTGTAAAGTTTTTGTATACTACCATATGTAGGATTTATGTTTTTTGTAATTTTTTCAGCGCTGATAAATTGATTTGTTCTATTAACACTGCTTAAAGAGTTGTAAAGTCCAGAGTATATTAAACCATTTTTTAATCTTTCTTCTTCGTAAGTACCGTCAAATACAGTAGATACTTTTGGGCCATTATCTATAAATGGTGCGTTAAAGTCATCTTGTATTCTATTAGACTCTACTCCATTTCCAAAAACATAACAATTAAACCAATCTAAATCTATTGTTGCACCTATATTAGTTACGGGTGTAATATTTGTTACTACCCCAATAGCACCACCACTTGTTCCAATTGTAAAACCATCACCTACTTTCCAACCGCTACCACCGTTATTAACAGTAAAATTAATAATTTCCCCACTAAACCCAATAGTAGTAATATCTATCGTTAAACCAACACCTGTTGAATTTGGAATATTTGTTGATATAACGCCAGAGCTTAAACCATAACTATTACCACCCTGTGTAACGCCATTTGAGTCTACAAACAATGCAACACCAGAAACAGCTCCTGTGCCTGGACCACCAATGTCAATTGGTATTGAATTCGAGGCCTCGTGATATATATCAATATCAACCTTGTCTTTTGGTTTTGTTTCAAATACAGCTGGGTTTTTGGCTCTATCTACAGATTTATCACCAATATTTGGAGCTGTATCTAAAAAATTAATACTAGTTGAAGTTGTTCTATTAGCTACTGATAAAGGGTCAAAACCAGATATTGGTTTATCTAAAGTTAATATCCAAGTTTTTCTTCTATTAGCAGGGTGTAAAAAACCTTCTTCAGATTGAACTCCAGGAATAGCTGGAAATTTACTTGGATCTGTTCCAGGCGATAATGCTTGGTAACCATCAGTATAGTTATATAGATTTTTAATCTCTACATTTTTTATTGTATAAACTTCACCGTTTGGATCCGAAGCCCATGAAAACTTTTTGCCAGGAACTAAGTTTTCAACCATATCATGTTCTCTATGCGTTTTTGGGTTTGAAGCTTTACCAACAACCCACCATAAATGATCGTTACCAACTGATTGCCAAGGATTGTTAGGGTCGGGATAAGGAACGTCTATACCACCGTAAGATATATATATTTTATCACCATCTATTGCTTCATTTACCCCAGGTGTTGACTGTGTTGTCATGTAATCACCAGGAATTGAAGGCGCGTCATACTCGCCTTCATGTCTTAAATGATCTATAAACCACTTAGGTCCATCATCACTAGCTGTGTCTTGAGTTGTACCATCTCCAAAAACTTGTTTACCAGCATAAAAAGCATCTGTATATAACATGTTTCCACTAGTAAAAGGAGCTCCTCCGTCTATATCAAAATCATTACCACCTTGCAGTGTAAATCTATTTTGCAAATTACCTTGTGTATAATAAAATAAAGGTTCTTGGTGTACAATAGAAAGGTCTTCAGCGCTAGAACTGTTAATTAAAAATCTTGAAATTGAAAAATCTTTAAGTATTTTTACAAAAAACTTACCATCAAATTCAGGGTTGTTTTTTGGACTTCCTTTTGTTACTTCAATTGAAATTCCATTTTTAATAACCGGGCTGCTAGCAGTTGAAGTGCTGTCTTCAATGAAATTTATATCATTACCAAAACTACCTACAATGCTAAATAAATAACTATCATCTCTTGTTTCATCTAAAAAAACATTATGTATTTCATATCTTTTTGACGTTACATTATTGCTTATGTCTTTAAATATAAGCGTAAACTCGTTAAGATTTAAACTGTCAATACCGTTTAAACCTGAATTTTCTACGTTTTCTTTTTTTAATCTAAACTCTACTTTATCTTTTAATGGTAAATATGTTTCGTCAAAAAATAGTACGTCATCATCATTACTATTATGCACTAACTCTCCCATTACAACTCTATCCATTTTTATATACTCTGGAGCTTCGTTTGCTATTGATAAAATTTTATATTTATTAGGATTTATAACAGCGTTATCAGAATCGTTTCCTTTTTTAAGGTACAAATAAGTTTCTTCATCAACTTTATTTCTATCAACAGAATTAAAAGAAAGCCAAAGGTTTCCATCTCGAGCGTCATACCATCTATCCAACGCTAAGTTGTAATATTCACTAGAAGGTTCTTTAATAAAAAACTTAAAATAACTAGCTCCTGTTGGAGCCGCGCTATTTATAGAAGCTTGTAATTGTAAAGAGTTTGAAGACTCAACAATAGGTATTTGCACAGTTGCAGATTCGTTAGTCTGTATAGGCGTTTGCCTACCATATTCATCTTCCCAAACTACACCTATTTGATAATCTCTTAGTGTTTTTAAAGATCTAGACCCTATTTCATCAACAGAAACGCCACCATAGTTTGAGTAATTAACACTTATATCTAATACTTGCTGAAAATTAAGATTAAAGTTTTGAACGTAATTACCGTAAACAATTCTGTTACCAACAACTTCTTGTGCTAAAGCTTTTTTAGGTACGTTATCATAAGGCCTTAACAGTTGATTTTCAGGTAATAGTTTGTAAATAGTGTCTGAAGTTATAGAGTATGTTCCTTCTGGTGACGCTATTGGGTACGTAGGATATATAGTAGGTCCAGAAGCAGGTCCTATTTCTTCAACAATATAAACGTTTGGTGAGTTAGACTCTTTGTATAATATATCTATACCAATAATATCGTTACGCATATCTGGTGTAATATAGTTTTTTACATCAACTTGCTTAACATGATTTTTCATAGCTAAATTATAGCCTTGTGTTTGATCGTAAGAATATACGTAAGGAGAAAAAGCGACTGTAGTGAAAGGACTTATTGGAGAGTATTCTTTATCAGAATATCTATATCTATATGCAAATCTAGGAAAAACATTTTCAAACAAAGGATCTGTTGCTTGCTCAAAATTAACAACCCACATACTAGATTGAGTTGTTGTATTAGGTCTTATGCTTAGTATTTCGGCGTGTACATCTATGTTTCCAGACAAAGCGTTAACACCATCAGGGTCGTTACTAAAGCCGCTTGGGTTTGTTGTTATTAAAAGTCTAATATCATAATCTGGTAAGTAAGAATATTCTTGATTGAAATTTTCTTTAAGACTATCTATAAAGTTATTTCCACCTGGATCGTCAAAACCTACATCTTCTAGGTCAACAGATTTTAAAAGGATTATTGTTTGGTTTGCGCTTGTAGAGTAAGGTAATGTTGATGAAGAATTTAAAATATTTATGTTTATATCTACATTACCAGTATTAGGATTTGTAGAAGTGCTATCTGGATAGCTACCTGGTCCCCACAAAACATTATTACTATCAGAAAACTTTTTGTTTGCAATTATGCCAGGCACGTTAAAATTATCAATATTAATAATGTCAATTTCAGGTGCGTTTTTAGGAGCTGGCTTTATTACAGTTATATATTCTTCTGTCATTAAAGTACTAGAATCTGAAAAACCAGCTGGTAAAACAGTGTTTGTTAAAGGGTTGTGTACTTTTGTTTGTGAAACTCCACTTTGATCTGTACCGATCTCACACAAAGTCATGTTTATTTTTTTAGGCTCATTAACGTTATCAGTCCAAAAAAGTAATTCATCAATAATGTTTATTCCAGTAATAACATTACTATCAAATTTTAAAGTGTTTTTATCAACATCAACAAAGATCCAAGTAGTAGTTCCATTTGAATGCTTTAAAATAGAATCTTTGTTATCTGCTTTGACAAACCAATAAAAACAATTGTTAGCTTCATCAGCTATAACACCTACACATTTAGGGTTTGTAAAACCTGGTGAAAAACCACTTCTTGCCAAAACGTTTGTGTTACCTAGTATGTTTTGAACAGCACCAACATTAGAACCTTCAGAGGTAGAAACCTCTATATTCATCGCATGTCTATATTGACCATTAGGTACTAATCTCTCGTCCAGGTCTTTGTTCATTTTACCTGCAGAGAAAGTGTGCTTTATCTCCGGCATATTCTAGTGTTTTATATGTTTAGATTTACCTCTAAGTATTTGAGTTAATTCTTCTAATTTTAAATTTGACAATCTTAGTTTTGCTTTTCTTGTTGCTGCAAACTTATCTTTTTGAAATCTACGCACTACGTACTCTTGCACGTTAGCTTTTGCAGATACTATAGCGTATGCTATACACTTATACATAGCTTCTTCAGCAAATTTGTGAACTTGCATTTCAGCGTCTGTACCAAGACTATCGCTTATATATTTTAGTATTACAGTTTTTCCGGAAATATTAGATGAAAAATGTATTCTACCTTCTAATTCGTCTATAAAAAAACTACCATTATCTTGAGCATGTTGAGGATCTATACCGTATCTTCCACCTTGCGCGGTAAACCTAGTGTTGTCTTCATAGTCATCAACCACAGTGCTAGAAGTATGGGATTTAAACTTATTAGCAGTGTTAGACTCTGGAAAAATACTGTTTTTTGAAAATTTTAATTGTGTAGTGCCGACAGTTGGCGTAATATTAGTTGGTAAATTACTTAAAGTTATTTCGTTGTTTGTAGTGTCTATTGATGATATTGTAGTACCTAAAGGTATGTGATCACTTCCAGTAACAAACATACCAACTTCAAGATCAGCAGTAGGTAGTGCATTGTCTGGAGAAAAGTTTAGTGTAAAAGTTGCTGAGGTTGTAGCGTTTGGAGATATTATTGTAGTTCCAAATGCATCAAAGTTTTTAAATATAACGTTTTCATGTGTCAATGAATTTTGATCGTAGATATTGTCATTATCAGTGTCAAAATCATATGTACCATCAGTGTTTTGTTTTATTGAAAAAGGATTTGATGTTTTACTAGTTGGATATATAGTGTGTTCTATACCAGCACCATCACTCCAAGTAATTTTTACATAATTTACGTAATCTTGTGGTAACAACATTGATAGATTCGGTGGTATTTCTATTTCTTGTGATTTTGTAGATTTAAAAGTATCAAATGACAATTCTTGTAAAGCTCTCATAGCATGAAACTGCACATCAGATCTTTTTATTTTACTTATTATTTTATCTTCACCAACATAAGCAACTATAAATTGATTTATTACATCTTCTAAAGATGTAAACTGATAATTTCCAAAACCAGTATTATTGTTGTAATAACTCTGTGCACTTTGTCCGTCTAATAATCCCATTTATTATTGTTTTTCTTGTTGAATACTTTTTGCTTCTTCTGATTCCGCAGCTTGATACAGGCCAGGTTCTTTTATTGACAACCCAGCTAAAGAAGTTATTTTATAAACTAAATTGTTTTCTTCCGACTTATGTAGTTCAAAATTTGTTGCTGAACTATCATCATATAAAGCTTTACCCATAACAACAACGTAGCCCCAGTTAACGCTAGAAGGTTTTCTAATATAAGAACATTCAACGTTAGTACCTATTGATAGTGGATATATTTTTATTTCATTTCCAGTTCTAACATAAACAGGCCTTGCAAAAGAAGGCGCGGTCAAAGGAGACGCTTCTCTGTATAAAAACTCATTTTCATCAACTTTTTCAATTTCTACAGCCCCAACAGCACCGTGCTGGTTTTGTGTTCTTTTTAATTTTACAGTTCCTAAAGAATAATAATCAGAAAAAGAAATAGGAAAAGTATCAGTTACGTTATTTTTAGTTAAATTTTGATTTTTTTTAAATATAGACGTTTTATCACTCAACAGTTGCATCATGTCCGAGTACTCAGTACTATTACCAGGCACTCTGCCAAACTGGTTTATATCGTAAAAATACTGATCAAATATTTCCATTTGAGCTTGGTTAGCAAACAAATTAAACTCTTGAGGTGTTATATAACCTCTTTGCTCTTTATTTGCAATAGCTAAAACTCTTTGATATACTGTGTCTACACTTATCATATTTTTTTATTTTTTATAAGGAAAAGCTTTATTTAATTTTTCTTTCCTTTTGTTACAACCACAACCTTTCTTACCAAACAAACCTTGTTTGTTTAAATATTGTGTAAATGATTTTATTCCGGTCGCTGTTGTAAATTTTTCTACTGTATCTCCTAGTCCTTGTGATTTCATATTTAATTTTTTTAGTAGTTGCAGTCGCCCCGTAGAGCGACCGCTTCTACAGTTTGATTAATTTAATCGTTTTTCTATATTTGCATATATTTCCATACCTTCATCAGTTTTAAACCAATGCGCTAAAGCAGTGTATGGGTGTTCGTCAAAAGGAACTACCATTATAGGTCTATCATTTGATCCCCATAAAAAGTTTCTTTGATCTGAGCTTAGTTTAATAATACCAAGTTCTGTTGCTTTAATACCAAAGTTTCTTAATTGAACGTTGTCGTCAGTAGCTAATTCTAAGAACAAGGCAGGATTATTTCTAGCAAATACTAATAAATCACGCTTAAGCTCTTTAGAACTCATCTTAGATACGCTAGAACCTTTTTCTACACGTAGTATAGCTTCAGCCATATCTAGATCCATATCTCTGGCAGCTAATATTGCGTCAGCCTCTAATTCTAATACCTCAATTTCACTAGCAGCCTCAGCAACGGGCTGGTATTCATAATAAACAACATCTTTGTGCGGATGATATAAAGATAAAAGTTTTTGTAAAGTTGTTTTTTGTCTTTCAACAAACAAAACGCCATCTCTAAATATAACGTGTGCTAGTCTTTGGTCACCTTTCATTTCATCTACAAAAGGAGATCTTTGATTAGAGGTATGTTTAAGTTCTCTTTCGTAACCTTTTTCTTCATCAAACCAGTACAGGTTAGAGCTCTTTAGCATGTATGATATAGGTTTTTTATTGCCTTTTAAATAATAAACCCTATCTTTTATTTCCCAAGTTGGTTTTTTAGTTTCAACTTTTTTAGGTTTTGGTGTTTCAACTACTGGAGTTTCAACAACAGGTACCTCTACCTCTTGTATTTTTTGTTTTTTTGCCATAATATAATATATAATAAAATTAATAAATAAAAGGACCGAGGCCGAAGCCCCGGTTCTTTAGTATAAACAGTGCTTATTTCATTA
>Ga0181397_1000400_pt1 | contig 16363 bp, 13 predicted proteins | sample 20SPOviralmetaG_FD_130126 | JGI IMG/M metagenome (GOLD analysis project Ga0181397, IMG submission 130126) | Marine viral communities from the oligotrophic San Pedro Time Series (SPOT) site, San Pedro Channel, CA, USA - 20 SPOT_SRF_2011-02-23 | ecosystem: Environmental > Aquatic > Marine > Strait...
ACTTTATCTATACGATGAACTCCCTTTCGGGGTTTTGGATGATTGGTGGGATGATAAGGTATAAATAAAGAATTATTATGTATTAAGCCAACTTGATCTTCAATTCTTTTCCACATTCGATCTCAACTCTCATTGGAATCAGTCCAACCTCAAAGTCGATCCATTCCTCCATGACTGAAAGATTTTTAATTTTCAGAGATTTAGACAATCCATTTGCCTTGTAGAAATTGTCCACTGCAGATTTAATTTCTTGAGGAGTTTTATAGAAGGGGGAAAAGTCATAATTTTCAGCAATTACACTTAGGAGTTGAAAAAACTTCATAGTGATTTCCTTTCGTTAAAGGTGTGTGGTTTTAATTAGTGATAACTAATCGAATAAGAAATCATGCTAGGGAAAAACTTTTTTTCTTTTTGATGAAAAGCCTTAGAATATAATTATTTATTCAGAAAGGAATTTCCTATGGGTGCAGGCATTATGTTTATTTCTCCGAATAGAAAAACCCTCTTAATTAAGAGGGCAGACTACAAGTTAGATCCTTATAGTGGATATTGGAATATGGCAGGAGGGGGTGAAGAAAAAGGTGAGAGTGATTATGAAACCGCAGTCCGAGAAACTAGAGAAGAAATTGGAGAGGTTAATTATCAAGTATTTACTCATACAGAGACTAAGATGTATACTCTCTTCTTTGCTTTTGTAGAAGAAGAGTTTAAGCCTAGTTTAGACCATGAACATACGGATTTTAAGTGGGTTTCAATAGATAGTCTATCTTCATATAAGTTGCATCCAAAGGATTATTATTGCCTTAGAAAAGTGAACTTACTATGAAAATAAATAAGAAATTCGGGATGAATTTTGAGCAAACAGATAAGAGGATCAGTGGGAAAATGCCTCGTATGAAATGGCATTGTACGATATGTGAAATGCCCTTACCTTATCATAAAAGTGATTGGGCTTTGGTTTGGGATGATCAAATCACAGGTGCTTGTGTACCTTGTGTAGAATCAATTAGAGAGCGGATCAAGAAATCTTAATGCAATTACCCTTGCACTTGCTTTTCTTCCTTTAAAATAATCATCTTGTTTACATCTAGGTGAGTCGGGTTTTTTATATTTACAATAAATACTCCAAGCCACAGGCCACGCTAAATCGGGTTCATACCCTTTTTCTTTTTCAAAATATTTTACTTTCTCATCTACATATTTTGGAATGTCTCTTTCCCCTTCTTTCCCATCATTTTCCGCATTTCTTGATGGAAGAGAATGGGTGGAATACCCTCCGTACATTTTATCATAACTGTTCATATATAGACTCCTAAGTCTTATTTTTGAGTGTTAAGGCTTATATGTTGTTTACTAAGTTCATATATCGTCTTTCGATAAAACTTTTATTAAATCTTTATATCATCCATTAAGTGTACATCATTAATTTTAAGGAGTTTGAAATGGCAAACACAGATTCAACACCAAGTGCATCAAATGCACAAGGTTCTAGCCACATTTATAAATATAACGCATCCCCCAACACAAGAGCGGCCATCTCCCAAAAAGTCCGAGTTCTGTCTCCTGTCTACAGACCGAATCGAGAGAACAACTCTTTCCTTTTTCAACTAGGGGTTGTCTCTTCATTTACTTATGATATGAGTAGATCTGCAGAACCGATTCGGGGAATTGGTTTTGGGGATCAGATTGCGGAGAGGGTGCCGGGGGTTATGGATGCGGTTGATGTGAGTTTAGAAAGAACTCTTTTATATCTTTCAAATGCACACCAAGCCTTTGGATTTGCAGGTGGAGTTGATGGACCTGTGAGAACTTTACAACATCACAGATGGCCTTTTGATATGGAACAACAACTCGTATTCTCATCTATTGCAGATGCAGAAGTAGGTGATCGAGATGGTGATGATTTCAATGCAGGTCTTGTTGATGTGGATTTCAGTGGTCAAAAAGTCACAGGGGCACAAGACGCATATGGGAGTAATCAAAGCCATAAAGCCATCATCACTTATTTTGAAGCGTGTTGGATGAGTTCTGTAACGGGTGCAAATGTAACTGCGGATTCATCTATTATGTCCGAGACTATTGGAGCGTCTGTATCTGATATTCACGACTTATTCTCTACATACGGAGATTTCTTACCTACAGGAAATGATCCATCACTTGGTCAAGTAGGTACAATCCGATATAATGGAATAGCGTCAAACGGTGCAGTACAAGATGGCGGTCAAAACAGAGTAGTTGGATAATCATCTGTCTTTGTATAATAGTTGACGAACTTTAAACGGAGAGTATTAAACATGAACCTGTCAGATTTAAAACAAGCCTTTAAGCCTTTAGTTGAAATTTCCCATAAAGAAAAAGAAATTGAAGTGCATGGAATTAAGATCACACTCAGAACCATCACACCAAGTGAAGAAAATGAGATTCAGAAATCATTGCCATCACTAGAAGATGATGATTCAACACCTCTTGAGTTTGTAGACTCTTTTAGAAAACAAGCCTTAGCAAGATCTATTGTGAAAGTGCAAGATCTTGATTTGAGAAATCAAGAGTATGTAGAAACGGGTGAGAAATTAAAGAACGGTGTGCCTGTAAAAGTAAAAAAAGAAGAAGCAGTTTTGTCTATGCTAGAAGAATGGTCAAGACCTTTAATTGCTTTTGTCTTTCAATCTTTCTCTGAATTACTTGAAGAATTAGAAAAAGATCTTGAAGACAAGGTTGACACTAATCAAGAAATTTTAGAAGCAGAAAAAGAAATCCTTGAGAACAGGCTATCTGAAATGAATAAATCTCTTGAGTTGAATTCATATGACGATAGGACGAAAGAAGTTATTAAAGGGATTTCTGATGTTGAAGATTCTTCTCTAACAAATGCTTTGAAAGAAGTTGGGTCGTGAATGGAGTTTATGACCCTTTAAAAACACAAATCGAGAAAGGCTATTTATCTATTTCATTTATAATCGGTGATTTATATTTAAGAGTAAAATCCCCCGATTATAATGATATGGAATGGGTGGAGGAAGTGTCTCCTAGACTTAAATGGAAAAGAGATCTTGCTCTTGTTTCTAGGTGTCTCATTTCTATTAATGGTGTAAGGTTAGAGAATCCATTCGTTACAATGGGTGTATTGGAATCTGTATCTACAAATCTTTTTCGTAGGATATATTTCTACACCTTATTTCTAATAGAAGAGTCTAAGAAAGCATATGAATTTCTTGAGGCATTTTGCTATGAAGATGAGAGTAGGAGTCTTTGGTCAACATGGAAAGCAAATCAGAGATTCGGATATAGACCTGTAAGTAATATTGATAATTTATCTTATTTGCAGACTTCATGGGTGATTTGGAATACCAATGAAGATGAAAGAATTAAGAGCAGGGAAATGTGGGATCAAACATTATTCGGTGCAAGTGCATTTAATTCAAATGTATCTAAGATCAAAAATAAATGGGAAGAAGCAGATAGGGATGAGAAGGCAAATCGGGAAGAAGTTAAAAGACAGGCAAGAGCAGGGAAGCCTAAAAAAGTAGAGAAGGTTAAAAAAACAAGAGGGGGAATAGTAAAGAAAACTGAACATGATTTAAGAGATGAGTTTAAGAGATGGTGTGCAGGGGAAGAGGATGAGCATGATAAAATTGTAAGGGAGTATAAAGACTACATTAGAAATAAAGTAAGAGAGTCTGAAATTAGATCAGAAGAAATTAGAGAAAGAGCAATCGAGAGGAGGAGAGAAATGGATGGAGTGAGGTCTAATCCTATTGTTGGTTTGACAGATGAGCAGGTACTAGAATTACAAAGTCGGAACTCTAGTCATAATCTAGTAGAGATGGGGGATAGTAGTTCTTTAAGAGATCACATTTCTTCTAAGTATTTATTTGCTAAAGAAGAGAAGGGTAAATTGAAATTAGAAAATGGAGAGATTGTGAAAGATAAATCTTCTATAATGGACTCTATAGCAAATAGGAAACCTCATTTAGATTAGGGAGTAAATCATGGCTATAGAAGGGCAAGATGTTTTAGTTGACCTCTTAAAACAACTCAACAAAGCGGCCGATAAAGGCATCCTCGGTGCATCTAAACAAGATTTAAGGAACTTAGAAAGATATAAAACCTCTTTTTCTGACATAACCAAAGCCATAACCAAAGCCACTGATATAGGGTTTGAAAAATCATCTAATCACTTGATGGGTATTCAAAAAAGACTGACAGGTACAGTCTCTAAATTTAGCGGGGATATTTCTTCATGCATTCGTAAGTTGAATGGGGATCTTTCGGATGTCGAAAGAGTCAGTGCAGAAAACACGCTTAGAAATCTTCAAAAAAAGTTTGGAGAAGAAATTAAACAACAAAAGAAACTTGCTAAGGCAGAAATAGACAGAGCAGATACATTAAATAAGAAGTACATGGAAGCAACTAAGAATAGTTTCTCTTTTAAAGATCAAGTAGTAGAAATGAAATTAGGGGACTCTGTAGAGAAAGGATTTAATTCTCTAACAGGGGCTTTAACTGACTCTAGTCAAACAACTACACTTTTAGTTTCGGGTTTGAAGGCACTGACTTCTTTTATGCTAGGTACTTATCTTAAGAAGCAAGTATCTAATGAGAAAGCAGGTATAAAAGGAGGTGCTAAATTACTCGGAGGAGTGGGTAAAACTCTACTAGGAGTTACCGCATTAGTTGGAGGGGCAGTTGCTCTTTTCAAAGTCTTCCAAGCGATTGAGGGTGCAGGGAAGAAAATAAATAAAGATCTTCTTTCATCCGCATCCGCTACAGACTTAATGGCAGAAGGCTCTCTGAACGCCTATAAGTCGATTAATGCAGTAAGGAAAGACCTAACCTCATATGACTTTGCTACTAACTTAGGGATGACTACAGATGAAGTCATACAGACATACGGTCAATTAAATAAGATGGGATTGACCATGCGTCAATTAGGAGGAGACACAGAAAACTTATTTAATTTAATGAGAGGTCTAAAAGAGGCTACATATGGCTTAGGGATTGATATGAGCCAAGCAGGTGAATTTGCCAATAATTTCAGAATGGAATTAGGACTCTCCGCTAAGAATGGTGTTTTAATCGGAAGAATGGCAAATGAATTTAAAAGTATAAGAGATTTAGCCATCCAATCTTCCTACTCCACTTCTCAATTCTTTGATAAAATCAAAGATCTGACAGATGGTATTGGTAAGTTTAATGTAAGAACGATTGAAGCAGGGAAGATCTTACTTTCTTTAGGTAAAGTTTTAGGACCGAAGGCCGCAGAGGAATTTACGAAAGGGCTTGTAGGGGCTTTCGGTAATGAGGGGTATGTAGATCGAATTAAGAGGTTGATGACTACAAATAAAAAAGGAGTGTCTAGGGCTTTAGAGTCTTCCGCTAAAGCAACCTCTTCCCAATTCGCTAAAGATTTCTTAGGTGATAAGGGGATGCAAAATATATTCAGTCAATTTGGAATTGGAAAGGGGAATGTATTAGAGGGTGTAAGGAATTTAGATGAAGGTCAAATACAAGAACTCATTGGGAAATTACAACTGTCGGGTGAGACAGGACAGGGGGCTTCAAGGCAGTTATTACAATTACTCGATCTCGCAGGTCACAATAAAGGAACAATGGGCAAGGTAAGGGCTTTAGGTGCATCTGATATGGGAGGTACATTAAGTGTCGATGCGCAAAGAATAAATAGTATATTAAATAATAAATCCATTAGAAATGCATCTCTAGGTCAACTCAAATATTTAGAGAGTTTAGGCTACAGTCAAGAACAGATTGAGCAGTACGGAAAGATTATTGAACAGAAGAGAGCAGAATTTAAAGCGATCCAATCGGGGGATTTAGGTTCTACAGAATTAGAGAAATTTGGATTAAAGAAAGATGGAGGTAAATTCGTCAATGCAGAAACGGGGATGGTAGTAGAAAACATAGGAGACTATTTACAATCTCAAGGTGCAAATATTGAGGACGCTATAAATAATATGAAAGCCCCTACACTAGAGTCAATCATGCAAGACTCAGTGAGGGCTACTCAAACAAGTGCAGATAAGATCAATAATTATTTAGGGTCGATCATGCAAGGTGTCTTTGATGTGACGATGGGGATTTATGATAAGATCTTTTCATCTCAATCAGAGAAATCAAGGCAGGCTCAAGAGTCCGCTACAAACCAATTAATAGCAGAACAAAAAACGATTAGTGAGGAATTTTTATCTGTCTCAGATAAAATCCGAAAAAAAGAGCAATCTCTTCAAGGGAAGTCGGGGGCGGAAGGGGCTAGAATTAAAGAAGAAATCGAAAAACTGAAAAAAGAAAAAGATACTTTATCTCTTCAAAAGGAAGTAAATACAAAAGCCTTGTCTGATATTAGAAAAGATAAGTACACCGACATTGACTCAGTAGAGGGAGCAAAAGCAAGAGCAAGAAGCAGAGGTTTGACCACACTAGCAGTGACTGATAGTGAAAAAGGGGCTAAGGCAGGCGAACTCCTAGGTGTAGGCAAACAGAATTTAGAATTAGAGAAATTAAGTAGAGGTCTTGGGTACAAAGATTCAAGGGGTCTATTAGATGCCTATTCGGAAGGGGATGAGAAATTAAAAAAGAAGATTGATGAGGCAGTGAAAGGGATAGGGGTAGAATTAGAAGGGGATGTGGGGTCGTTTTATAACGATAAAGTGAGTGGTACTAATTTGAAAGGTTTAGTTGCTAAGGGGAAAGGTGGGAATGTTTTGCAAACCGCAACGGGTACGGTCAAAACAAGAAAAGAATATAGAGGTGGGATTGGAGGAGGGGGGAGTGTTGAAGTTAAAGAGGATTTTCCTCAAATGGAATTAAATATTAACGATGTTAAAAAAACAAAGAAACTTGAGATAGAGGAAGAATCTAAAAACTCTAAAAAGAAGAAAAGGGATGTGGACGTACTAGTAGAAGCAGATAAAAAGATTGCAAAAAATACACTTAAACAAAATATAATGGGTCAGTTTGGAGATCTTAGTGATTTCGGATTAAATTCGGATTCCTCTATCTCACAATTAAAAAGAGTCTTTGATGCCAACCCAAGTAGGTTTAGTGAAGAAAAGCAAGATTCTTTAGGGGAGTTATTTGCCCAATCACAATATTTTAATGATGGTGTTATATATCAAAATGGAACTGCAGTTAGAATATCGGGTAAGGATGATGTTGTAGCGATGCAGAAGGGAGGGCCGGTATCTAATGTACTTGGAGGAGGGGGAGGAAGGGCTAGTGTTGTGATCAATATAAATGGGGATTCGCCCGACATGGCAGGTAAAGTAAAGAAAGCAGTATACGGTGCTTTAAGAGAATCTAATGTTGTAGTAGAACCATAGGAGAAATAAGACATGGCAGATATAATCAAACCACATTTTAATTCTCCAAGTGATGAGTTCAATGGGAGAGGTAAAAGACCTGTCGTTTTTGATGTGATTGCACCCGATGGATTCACAAGTCTTTTACCCGATAATCTTAAGATGGTTCTCTATGCAAATCCTAAAGATCTTAATTTCTCATATACTAAAAAAGTAGACCGATCTCAAACGATGGGAGGGTTCGTTGAATACTATTGGGGAGATGAACCCATTACAATCACGTTAAACATCCCTACAGGAGGTTTTATAAGGGTAGGCACAGGATTGAGTGCAATAACAGGATCGGTAAACGTGAAGGGGGATAATTACGGTCTAAACATAGGAGGTACGAGAAGGGATACAATTCAATATGACAAGATGTTAGATCTTCTAGCCTTATTTCATAATAATGGTTCAATCTATGACAGTAGGGGAGATATTATTTTACAGGGGCGGATCAAGATGAGTTTTGATGGGGGAATATGGTTTGGTTGGTTTCAGTCTTTTTCAATAGAAGAAACAGCAGACCAACCTTTTATGTTTAATTTAAGTGCAGTCTTTCAAGTGGAAAGAGAAGTACATGGAATCCGAACTCAAGGAGGGTCATTCAGATGAAAGGAACTACCGCAACGCTCCCCTATATCAATCTTCCTATGGGAGAGGAATTTCTATTATTTCCCGAAGATAATCAAGGTACGATCCCTATAGATTTATCTAAAGAATCTTTGAGGGGTTATTCGCCTTTTGTATTAAGTGTAAACCCTCCTCCTTTAGAGTATGGATTAGTCACAGAAGCAGAGAAGCCTTTTTCAAGTCCTCTGAGAGAGACTATATTAAAGAGTAGAGCAGTAGCCAATATAAGACCTGTAATTTCTACAACCTCAAGAAAACCTGTATCTTCAAATAGTAAGGTAGGTTTAAGGGAAACTGTAGAAGCAGGATTTTCAGATCGAGATCAATTAATAGATGTAGCAAGACAGATGGATCATTTAACTCAACTTCCTCCTATTGTATTTCTAATCAATCCATCTTCAATGACTAGAAATTATGAGAACATCCAAGCCTATCAAGAAATGTCTCGTTATGGGTTTATATTTCAAAGATGGGGGGAGCAATTACCTAAGTTGAGTATCACTTGTAATGTAGGTGCATTTATCAGTGGGAGAGGGGATGGGAGTCAAGGTTTATCGGGTTTGCAATTTGCAAGTAAAAGAGATAGTGCAGGTTGGAGAAATCTAATGAGCATATTCAGTGTGTATCGAAATTCTGCTACTGTAGTAGATCGACTCGGTAAGACAAGAGGAAATCATGCAGTGGGGACTCAAAGTATTCATTACGATGGTCAAGAGTGGGTAGGGAGAATAGATAGTTTTTCATATGGTATTGATGAAAGTAAACAAAATGGGGGTTTTGAATTTAGTTTTGAGTTCACAGTCTTTAAGCATTTCTATAGAGACTTTGATTTTAAATCAGAAATCTTACCCATGACTCAACCTACAAATGTAGTGAGGTAATAAAATGAGCATAGAAAATAGACCATACGCAGGAAATTGGAAGACCGATATAAGAAATAAATATCGGAAAGTCGTTTCATGGACTCCCGATGCGATTGTAAAGTTTAACGGTGAGACAAGCCTTGCAGGATGTAGAGAATGTAATAATCAAATAGATTTCCAAGCGTTCATCACAAGTGTGAATGTGAGTGGGAGTTTAGATACCCTTTCTTCTGATATTTCTATGTCAATACCAAAGCATTATGGAGATAGTATATTTCAGAACGGGGCTTTCTTATTTCAAACGGGAATTGAAGTTCATATCTATTATAGAGGGTTTTTTCCTACAAGTAATTTATCTGAGAGTGGAGATACTTTTAAAGATAGTGAGGGGAGTGGGGAATATGACCTGTCTAAAGTTCAAATGCGTCCTTATTATCCTGTCTTTCATGGTGTAGTTACAAGTGTATCTTACTCCTATGGAGGAGGGTTCTATAATGCGAGTATCTCGTGTGGATCTATGCTCCATTTTTGGGAATATCAGAAGATCAACACCAACGCGGCCTACATGGCATCCGCTCCCACAGAATCAAGAGGTTCAGTCCATCTCAGTGGTCATGTCTATACTAATATGACTCCACACCAAATCATCTATGATTTATATCGTGATACAGGGGGAAGTGCAGATGGGTTAGAATGGACTTGGAGTAGTAAATCCAATGTAAGAGCAAAGACGAGTGGGGGTACAGATTATTTCTCTTTAGCCATGCGATATTGGGAAAGAAGATTTAGTCAAGGGATGTACGGACTCAGAATGTTTGGTGCAAGTGGGAGGATCTTCTCCGCTACAGAGCAAGCCTTTATGACTAATCTTTACAGGGGAAAGAGATTAGATAAAGAATTACTTCAAGTACAGAAAGCCACTTTAGATCTTTCTCAAAATGCTAAGACAAGTACCGCCTTTGCAAGGGCTTCAAATACGGGTGCAGTAGCGAAAGACCGAGAAGGACAGGTCAATCGGTTTTTAGATATTAGATTTCTTGCTCAAGCAAGTGAGAAAGATAATTTAGGTGTTTTAACGACTCAATTAAAGTCATTCATCACAGATTACGGTGCAATCGGAAATATCTCCCTTTTCTCCACTTCATATGAATCTAAATTACAAATCGCTAAAATGGTCAGTGAGAAAACAGGGTATGAGTTTTATCAAGATTTTGATGGGGATTTAGTTTTTAAACCTCCCATGTATAATTTAGATACTTCTTCAAGTAGAGTATATCGAATTAAGAAAGAAGATATTGTAGATTTAAGTTTTTCTCATAATGAACCCGAAGCAACGTATGTAATTTGCAAAGGCGGGCCATTTAGAAATCAAACGGGTGTAGGAATGGAGGGTGAGTTTGGTGTGAGATCTACATATGTTGATTATAGATTAGTTGCTAAATATGGATGGAAACCTTTTGAGTTTGATTCGACTTTTTATAACACAAGAGAACAAGCGTTTTATGCGGCCGTGGTGAAGTTGGATGAAGTGAATAAGAGTGTGAATACTGCCAATTTAACTATCCCACTTAGACCCGAAATTAAAATGGGCTATCCCGTTTATGTTGAGCATATTGATACTTATTATTATGTATCCTCTGTAAATCATTCTTTCACCTTTGGAAGTGCCTGTACAACTTCTTTGGAGTTAGTCTCTAGAAGAAAGAAATTCGTACCAAGCGGTGATCCTAGAGTGCCTTATTCAGAAAACAGTGCAAGAGCAGTCGATCTTGAAAGAACTTTCTTACCCCCTAAAACTCTATATAAAGAGGATGGAGGGTTTTTTAGATCTACAGGATTTCCGAATGTAGTAATGGCATTAGATACAACTAAATTAGATCCGAGTTTCTTATACTCCCCCATTGACTACACTTTAGGAGGTACATCAAATCCTACAACTAAGAAATTATTTAGGAATATGATCTTGATGGAGGGGTATCGACTTAAAATAATTAGACTAAAAAACCCCAATGATGTAGTTGAAGAAGATGGGGTTTTAGATGATATTTATTTCAAGGGACCTTGGGTTGTTACGTTACCCGATCCGAGTGATGATACACAGACTCTTGAGACAGAAATTAGTTTAGACAATAAAGGAAGGCTTGGCGGGGAGAATGCTTTAAGTGAAGCCAATAAACAAGTAGTTGCAAATAGGAAGAAAGCATCTAAATTAAATAAAAAAGGGAAGTTTAGTGAGTCTAAGAAAGCAAGGGAGAAGGCACAGATTCAATATGACCAAGCGATTCAAAAAATAAAAAATCAAGAGGGAGGGCAGTTGACTATTGTAGAATTAATAGATGCAATTAAATATGCTAGTTCAAAATCGGGGGAGGGGATTCCCGAAGCGGGATCGACTTCAAGTCTCATTACTTTACTCAGTAACAAGAAGAGTTCATTCAATCCCAACCAACCCGGCTACTACCGATACTACTCATCCTCACACCCAAATGAGGATAGCCAAGCACCCGAAAAATTGTCTTTTGATGAGGATGGGAATATTTCTCATCAAAAAGTATATCTTGAGAGAGCAGATGCCACTTCAAATAATATGGTCATAGGAATTGGAGGGGATAAAGTAGAGTTTAAAGACATAGCCCCGAAAAGAGGTTTACTGACTAAAACTTTATATGACAATCAACCTAAAGTCACTCCAACTAAAGACATCTTGACTTTATCTTTTATGAAGAATGAGACAGTAACTTATGTAAATAGATCTACTTTGAACATAAGTAAATCTCTGAAAACCTCTACTTATATTCAGAGTTTACAGATCAACTTGGAGCATTTTATAAGGAATACATACTTTAAACAAGGGATCAAAGTATCCCAATTAGAGAGTCTAATTTTCAAGGCTAAGAGGAGTGCTAAAGGGAGTAAATTAAAGAGTAAGGGGTACGCACTTCATGGGGGGAGTGGTCGGTTAAGTTTAGATACTGTTGTAGCCAATACAGAGATTCCTTTGATTGCTCAAAAAACCGCAAGTAATCTATTCATACAAGGTTCGTCCGATTACCCCGATCTCTTAAATGTAAATGACCAAGTTAAGTTAAAGAAAGCCTTGAATAATTTCATCACTGACTTGGCTAGGATTTTCAAATCACCAAGTATTTACCGAACTACTAATGTAAAAAAAGGTAAGACAAAATCAGTATCTATTACCAAGTCTTTTATGAGTCCTATTTTCCCTATATCAGATGAGAATGGGTATGAAGTCTTTGGGTCTTATCAATACGGAAGAGGGTTAGATATTTTACCGAATAATACTTTTGACCAACTTGCGAAAGTAGATCCAACTAGAGTCTTTACAGAAGATGAATTGAATGAATACCTTTTAAGTCTTTATAAACAAAGGAATGATCCTAATAAGAAAGCAAATAAAGAAATTGCAAGGAAAGCCTTTGAGCGGTTGACAAGTGGGGTGACAGAAGAAGTAGAAAAGTTAGATCGGATTGAAGAGATTGCTAGTTCATTAGGATTAATCGCTAAGACGAGGGATCAATTCATAGATCAGTTATCGAATGCAATCATTAAAAAAGAGGATTCTCAAGTAGTGAATAACATTCCCGCAAGGAGGACTCAAATCACTCCTCCGAGTAGGGGAGATGCTCAATGTGATTGCAGGGGGTATGATGATGATATAGTTTCTGAGTTATTAAATTCAGATTCAGAGTTTTTAGGTACGTCTACAGATTTAGATAGTGATCTTGTTTTGAACTACAGAGAAGAAATCTTAAGAAAAGCAGATGAATGGAAAAGGCATCAGAGTGCATTGAAGGGCGATCTTGATAATGTTCAAAATGGTGAGGGTTTAGATAATCTATTCAACCCTAATACAGTTTCGGGATTTTCGGGAGATGAGAGTGGGTTTGCAGAGAATGTAGAAAGACTTTTTGAAGAGGTGACTGAATCTGTAGAAGATTTAAACCAAGCAAATACGAGTGCAAGGGCAGTCTTTAGAAAGAATTTTGAAGAGTCCATAAACAATAGAGAGGAATCAGATGAATAAGCCAATTACAACCTCGACATCGAGCGGATGGTCTAACCTTGCTTTCGCACTTGCAAGAGTCACTCAAGTCTTTTGGGAAGATATGAGATGTAATGTTCTTGTCCTAACGGGGGAGGATTCACAACCGAGATATGAAGGGGTTCAAATCCTCATGCCATACGCGGGTGCTAGGATGTTCTTAGGAGGTATCCCCGAAGTTGGTGATATATGTGTTTTGGGTTGGTTTGCTCAGAATACAACAGGACAGGCAGGTAAGAAATCTCCTGCTATTGTCGGGTGGATGCCTAGAACTACATTTTTAGGTCACGATTGGCTACCGACTCAAGATTTCTCAAATGAAGAAGGGATTTTAAATAGCCCTAAAGAAAGAAAAGAAGCGAAAGCAGTAGTCAATAGAAGAAGACATAAACTCCGCCATTACTCCCCCGGCAACATCGGTGCATCCTCCTCTCAAGGATCGGATATAGTTTTAGATGAGAGTGTTTTAATTTCTAATCGGAGAGCAAATGAAATTAAATTAAGAGATCAAGACCAAGCCATTGTGATGAGATCTCTTCAACAGTTCCACTCAACTGCAGGTACTCGGATATATTCGGGGATGATACAAAGAGATTCAAGAACACTTCCTAAAGAGATGTTCATTTCTACATTAGATTTCAATCAAGATTTATTGTTTGATCAAGAGCGTGAAATTCAGTCTGTACAGTCAGATGAAGAAATTAACCTTTTAGATCCTCATCCTTTCTTTCTGAGAAATGGGGATGGGAATATCTTTGAGAATCAAGGCGGGAAGATCCAATTAGAAATTAACCCATATAAATTTCTTTATGATTCAAAACTCATAGATATAAATGGAAAGGGGAATACTTTAAGTGGGGATATTTACGGTGGGAAATCTATTCTGAGGATTAACAAAGAGGGGAGTGTTTTAAGTACAGAAGATACCGATGCTCTATGTGAATATAGAATTGAGGTTTCTCATACTTCTGATGGGACTTTACCTGTATCAGAGCAATCAGATGGTTTTGATGCGGATCGTCTTTTAAATGTAAAGAATCTTCCTTTTGTTCAATTTGCTCTCGGAACTCCCGTAGGGAATGATCCTATAACAGATCAAGGGATAATTACTTACGGTAAGCCCTTGTATATGCAATTTGATGCAGATGATGTGTCATTAGATGCAATTACTGAATTCACGCCCTTAGAAGAGCAATTAGCCACTCTTATTTCTGTATCTCCTCTTGTTGATGGATTAGAAGACAGTATATCGGGATATACGAAAGGAGGGGCATATCGTTCCTTTATATCATCTCCCTTAGAAGATGCCTTTAAGACACGAATAGAAGGCGGTCTAGGGGCGAGTATAGGTAAGACCCTCAATATTAAATCAAAGGGCTTAGAAGTCATTACAGAGGGTTCTAGTAATACGGATGCTAATATCTTATTTAACTCGTTGAATGGGGCTATACATTTAAGATCAACAGGGGTTTTCATACCAAACCAAGCGAATGAGGGTAATGCTAGTTTTGACCCCGAATTAAGTAGGGTAGGGGTGAAAGTCGAATCAACGGGAGTAGTTGAACTAAAGTCAGAAAGTGGGATTGTTTTAAAAGCCCCGATTTTAGATATGGGAGATGTGTCTAATATTAATCTCAATACACAGACTGCATTATCTTTATCAAGTGGAGATCAGATTTCAATTTCTACTAAACAAAAGAAGGAGGTGGTCACAGGGAAGTTTGAAAGAGTCATCACAGGTCCCACTGATTTCAATCCTCTAAACTCACCTCCTAAAAGTGAGACAATAGGAGCAAACCCGACTACGGGATTTGTAGGGGGTGTAGTTGATTCTTATACCTGCGTTTATGGAGATAAAGTATCTAATTTCTTAACAACTTCAAATGTGAGTACAAATATTACAAGTGGCTCATATAATGTGACAGTTTTAGGGGGTGCAATTAATCATGTAGCAGGGACTACTTCTATAAATCAGAATCCAAGTGGTATTGCTATATCTTCTGCAACAGGTAGTATTTCAATTAATAATGCGGGAGGGGTCGTTTCAGTGAACAGTGGTGTGAGTACAAATATTAGAAGTGTAGGGGTGTCTTCTTTAAGTGGATCGAGTGTGATCTTAGGAAGTGTGGGAGCGGGATTAGGTTTCATCATGTGTGCATCTGATCGGGATCCGATCACAGGGAGAACCTTTTTAGAGAGCGGTTTGATGCTTCCAAGAGGTCAAGTTTTATTCAATGCACCTGTATAGATTATTTGAATGTAATGTATTCATTTAACTCATTACATTCAAATAATCGAATGGGGGTTCATGCTAGGGAAAAACTATTTTAATTATTTCTTTATAAGCATTATTTTTATGTTTTTTTATTTTTTAAAAATACGAAGGAGAAATTAAAATGAGAAAATCTGCCTCAGAAATTATTAGAGATCTTGAGATCCGTATTGCTCAACTTGAAAAGCAAGCCTATGAAGAAGGTCAAGATTGGCTTCCCGATACTATGCAAACAAATTCCTTTGCAAATTATGACTACTTCAATCAAGTTCAAGAGTTTCCATATGTCAGATTGACAAGAGATGGGGATATTGATGAAGGCAAGGTCAATAAATTACAAGACCTTTTAGAGATTGCTTATAAGCAAATGGAAGGCTTAGAGAAAATGTTCCAATTTACAGGTAAGACTGTAGAACTTGGAGAAGATTATGGACCGAAGGGTACGGGGTTTACACTTCAAAAGTTTGTTAATAGAAATGAATTGGGATATAAAGTCATGTTCCAAATTTTCAGAACTGACTTAGATCCTGTAGTTGTTTTCAGATCTGCATTACCCTTGGCTATTATTAAAGCCCCAATCTCTATTTTGAGCGGAAAAGAGCATAAAGATACAAAAGCATTTAAGTCTCTAATCAAATAGAGAATTGATCTCTTCCCATATCTTTAATACAGTCGAAGCACTTGTAAATATCGGTAGTGAGTTGACGATAAGGAATTTCCCATTCCTTAGCCCATTCTACACGACTTGGATACTTCCCATCTCTTTCAGTCTCCCACAGTGAGAAGTAATATTCTGAATCTATACCAAAATTCTCTTTGAATTTATTTAAGATCAGATCATTAACTTGACTTCTTTGGATTCTTTCTTCTGCATTGTTGACTTGATTCTCATCATAGTAGTCAACATGAGAAATAGAAGAATCAGATTCATCTTTGCTTACAGAGATCTTTTTAGAATTAGAGAGGGTTTTAACAAAGTCCTCTTTCTTCTTAATCTCTGACTGAGATTTAGCACCTGTGATAGTGCGTCTAGAAGCATCTAAACCCCATTTTTGATATTCCGCATTTGTGTATTGGAAAAACCAAGAATGGATAACAGAGTCTTTAACTTTTTTACTCTGTTTGAGATAGTCTCGACATACATCTTTTTGAGCAAGATGGAGCAAGAAATCTCTTA
>Ga0181397_1000403_pt1 | contig 16338 bp, 18 predicted proteins | sample 20SPOviralmetaG_FD_130126 | JGI IMG/M metagenome (GOLD analysis project Ga0181397, IMG submission 130126) | Marine viral communities from the oligotrophic San Pedro Time Series (SPOT) site, San Pedro Channel, CA, USA - 20 SPOT_SRF_2011-02-23 | ecosystem: Environmental > Aquatic > Marine > Strait...
GGATGGAGTTGAGAATTGTATCAAAGCCATTATGAATTATGATGTTGAGAAGGCAACACGAACAGGATTACCCAATGCGTTTGCGTACTTCACTCAGATTGTCTGGTATGCGTTTCTCCGAAGAATTCAAAAGGAGAAGAAGTATCAGGATATAAAAGAGAAGTACATGGAACATGCGGATGTAAGTCAATTCGCAGACTTTGGTAATGTTGCAAATGCGGGAAGTATTATTGATCGTGTTAGGTTAAAGGCCCAGAAACTTCGTCAAAGAGATACAGAACTCAAACAATTGGCGAAGAAAGAAAAGAAGAAGAAGAACGCGAAGAAGAAGATTTCTCGTCAGTCTGGCCTTGAACTTTTCTATTCATAATGGGTAAAATAGCTATTATCAATGATACGCACTTTGGTGTGCGTAATGGAAGTGACATATTCATGGATTACATGGATAAGTTCTTTACGGATGTATTCTTTCCTTATTGTCAGGAGAATGACATCAAGAGAATTCTTCATATGGGTGATTTCTTTGATCATCGAAAATACATCAACATCAAGGCTCTGAAACGAGTGGATGACTTTTTCACATCTCGACTAGATGAGTATGATATGACGATGGACATCATTCCAGGCAATCACGATGTCTATTACAAGAATACAAATGAACTCAACTCGTTAGAAGAGATACTCAGTGGAAACGAACGGATTCGAATTCATATGAATCCTGTTGATATCGAGTTTGATAATCTTTCGATTGGTATGCTCCCTTGGATCTCTCACGAGAACTACGACGAGTGTATGGAGTTCATTCAATCTTCGAAGTCACCTATCATTGCTTCTCACCTTGAACTGAACGGATTTAAGATGATGAAGGGTGCGGTAGTCGCATCTCACGGTATGGATCCAAAACTCTTCTCAAGATATGAGATGGTTCTTTCCGGCCACTATCACACAAAGAGCGAAGAAGACAACATTCACTATCTTGGAACGCAATACGAATTGACTTGGGCTGATGCGGGTGATCCAAAACACTTTCATATACTGGACACCAATACACGAGAGATTGAATCAGTCAAAAATAAACATTGCCTTTTTCAAAGAATTCGTTATAATGATACGCAATCTTTACCCGAAATATCAAAGAAAGATATCGAAGGAACATTTGTAAAGGTTGTAGTTGTAAAGAAAAAAGATCTCTATGCGTTTGATAAGTTCATTGATAAGGTTCAGTCCTATGGCCCATTTGACATTAAGATCGTTGAAAACTTTGACGAGTATTCTGGAGAGAATGTTGACAACGACAAGATCTCTACGGTCGATACTCCCACATTGCTCAACACTTATGTGGATTCTATCGAAACTGATTTGAACAAGGAGAAACTGAAGAACATCCTCTACGACCTTTATGTTGAAGCAAAAGACCTTGAAGCTATCTAACCCGATCAGTAATGTTATTTGAAACCCTTTATAAAAACCTTTGTGAAAGAGGAAAAAATCTAAAAGAACAATGGAAACCTGGCTCGGGTTTAGAACGACATAGAATATTACCAAAACATCAGGGAGGAACCTATATCGATTCTAATTGTACCTATTTGACACTTAAAGCACACGCCATTGCTCACTATCTTCTCTGGAGAATAAATGGTCATCAGGATGATCAACTTGCATCCAGACTGATGAGAAACCTAAAACCAGAATGTTATCCAGCGTTCCTTGGGGGAAAACACTCCGAAAGATCCAAGGAGAAAATATCAGAGAAACATAGCGGTATATTAAAGTCCGAAGAACACAAGAAGAAAATATCAGAGAGCCTGAAAGCGATGTGGAATATTGGTGAGAAAAGATCTCCTATTTCAGGTGAGGAAAATCCTAGAGCAAAAGAGGTGAAGGTAACGTATCACCAAATTGAAAAGAACTATAATTGTTTAAAGTATGTCCTAAAAGATTATCCACATATTCCATATTCAACATTGACTGATTTAGCACAGGGAAAATATAAAAAAAGTAAAAAGTATCCCGGCCTTAAAATTGAATATGTCTAAAAAAAGACTTGCAATTGTCTCAAAATAGTGTATAGTAGTATAAATTATGATTCTTTTTAAGTCTCTTTCCTACCAAAATTTTCTCTCTACCGGAAATACTCCGACGACCATAGATCTCAATCGCAGTTCTGCCACCTTAGTGGTTGGTGCAAACGGTGCAGGTAAGTCAACGATGTTAGATGCTCTTTCCTTTGTTCTCTTTGGAAAGGCTCATCGTAACATCAACAAACCACAACTGGTCAACTCTGTAAATCAGAAAAAACTTTTGACTACGTGTGAGTTCTCTATTGGTAAGACCAAATACAAAATCGTTCGAGGAATCAAACCAGTGGTGTTTGAGATCTATCGTAACGGTAAGATGATCAATCAGGAATCTCATTCTCGAGATTATCAAAAGGTTCTGGAGCAAAACATTCTACATCTCAATCACAAATCCTTTCATCAGGTTGTGGTTCTGGGTTCGGGTAACTTCATTCCGTTTATGCAACTTCCCGCGAATCTTCGCCGAGGAGTCATCGAGGATCTTCTGGACATCAACATCTTCACAAGAATGAATCTGTTGGTCAAGGAGAGATACACTTCACTCAGAAATGAGATCTCTCAAACCGATCATCAATTAGATCTTCTGAAGTCACAGATTCAACTCAAAGAAAAACACATTAAGAAACTTCAGGAGATTGATCTACAACAAGCCACAAAGAATCAGAAAAAGATCGATGATCTCAAAGAAGAGATCGAACTTCTTCGAGATCGCAATACAGACCTTCGCGAAGAATACGATTCAAAGAATCCGGACTTCGAGACTCAACACAAAAAAGATTCTGACAAGAGAAAAGAGTTAGAAGGTTATCGAGGACAAATACGAAACAACATCAACTCACTGGTAAAGGATGTAAAGTTTTACGAAAACAATGACACTTGTCCTACTTGCCATCAAGACATCGGAGATGATATCAAGAAGGAAAGAACTGATGAGGCAAAGTCGAAGGCCAAGGAGTTGAATTCTGGTCTTGAACAGATCGAGGATTCCATTTCAAAATGTGGTCAGTCTATCGACAAGATGGTTCAGGGTCTCAAGGAGATGAGCGATATTATGAGTCAAGTCATGGTCAATGACAGTATGATTCGTAACATCGAAAAGGATATCGACAAGACATCCGCCGAGAAGACCGATACATCTCACATCGAAGAAGAGAAGACAGAACTGGAGGAAAAGAAAGGTGATCGTGATTCGATGGTTGATCACAAGTCAAATCAACTTGAAAAGAGATCGTACTACGATGCAGTAGGAGAACTACTCAAAGATTCTGGAATCAAGACAAAGATCATTCGCGAGTATCTTCCGGTGATGAATAATTTGATCAACAAGTATCTCAACATTCTGGACTTCTTCGTTCTCTTCAACATTGACGAGAGCTTCAACGAGACGATCAAGTCAAGACATCGCGACGACTTCACCTACCCATCTTTCTCTGAAGGTGAGAAACAAAGGATTGATTTGGCACTTCTCTTTACTTGGAGACAGGTTGCTCGAATGAAGAACTCCGCCAACACCAATCTTCTTATTCTGGATGAAACCTTTGATTCAAGTCTGGATGCGGATGGTGTGGATAATCTTATCAAAATTCTTTACACTTTGCGTGAGGATTCCAATGTTTTCATTATCAGTCACAAACAAGATCTGTTGGATGGTAAGTTTCCGGCACGAATGGAGTTCATAAAGACCAATAATTTCTCAAAGATCAAAGAGTAATTTTACACTTTTTTTACGGTGTTTTGTCTTGCAATCTAAAAATGCGTCTCTATAATAGACGTATATGATTGAGGAATACCTACAGAACATAGTTGTCAAAGGCCCTCAAAACATAGTTGTTGTGAAATCTATTTTTACAACTTTTTTACCATGTTTAGTATTGACCTTTCCAATTATTAGTTTATAGTTATAACCATAATGAAGCTGTTAGATTACCAACTCCAATCAAACGTCGCCCGTTTGTTGTCTCGTGAGAACATCACTGTGACACACTCTGACGTTCGTACTGCTTGTTTCGACTTGAGAAATCGAGTGATGAAGTTACCTATCTGGAAAGATCACGGAAAGGTTGTTTATGATATGTTGATCGCCCATGAGGTTGGTCACGCAATCTTCGATGATTATCCTTTGGTTGAAAAGTATCTGAACGATAACAAAATTAGGGGTATTCCTGACGTTCTCAACGTCATCGATGACATTCGAATTGAGAGATTGGTACAGGATAAGTATCCTGGCCTTCCAAAGATCTTTCTCGCTGCGTATCGGACTCTTGTCAAGGCCGATCTATTCGGGTTGAAGAGTCGAGACATTTCGAAGATGAAGTTTCTTGATCGTTTGAATCTTCACGCTAAGATTGGGACAATCGTTCAAGTTCCTTTGAATGATGAAGAACTTGATTTTTACAATCGTTGTTATGCAGCGGAGACAACTCAAGAAGTGATCGATCTCTTCGAAGAGTTTCAGAATCGCCCTAAAGAAGATGAGGAGCCCCCGGAGCCTGAAGGCCGAGAGGAACAATCTTCGAATGAAGAAGGCGAAGAAGGCGAAGAAGATTCAAATTCAGAATCCGGTGAATCTCCTTTAGATTTTTCAGAAGATCTTGGTGATGAAGCCCAGGCTGCTCTTGACGAGGCGCTCAAGTTGGAAGATCTATTTCGCGAGATGTCTGATGATGCATCGGATAAGGATGATGTATCGGATAAGGATGATACCCAAGCGGGAGTCACTAGTGACGCTCCACAAGATTCCGAAAAGTCTGAAACTCAGGAAGAGTTTGAAAAGAATATCTCGGAAAACTTCGAAAGTCGGAATTGGCAAGATCCCCAAGCGTCAGATTACGTTCCGGTAATTTTTCCAAGAAAATCAACTCTCGATAAAGTCACGAACTCTTACGAAGACGTGATGAAAAGTCGTGAAGAAAGTTCCACTTGGCGTTATCGGGATTCAGATTTCGATGGACAGTACATCGACTACAAGAAGAAGGTAAAGAAAAAAGTTGGTGTTCTGATTCGCGAATTTGAAAGACGCAAAGCTGCGTTTCGTTACTCTCGTTCTTCGGAATCTCGGATCGGCACTATTGATGTCAACAAACTTCACAAGTATCGTTACGATGATCAAATCTTCAATACAGTAACTCAACTTGCCGATGGGCAGAATCACGGAATGATCTTTTACATCGATTACTCCGGTTCTATGGGCCATGTGTTGGCTGATGTTATTGATCAGACTTTACATCTCGTATACTTCTGCGACAAGATGAATATTCCCTTTGAGGTCTATTCTTACACTTCAAGATGCGTTTGGGATCGTAATCAAAACCTTTCTGATCCACAAGAAATCGATCTTTCTGGTTTGGTTCTCAACAATATCATGAGTTCCACAATGTCTAAAAAAGAATTCGATCTTGGATTTCAACAACTTTTCTTTCAGTCAGCTGGAAGCGGTTACATCGACGGGTTGTCAACTCTCGAACAATTGGGTGGCACTCCTCTCAATGCGGTTATCATGGCTGCAAATCATCACTGTAATGATTTTCAGAAAAAACATCGTGTTGATAAACTGAATGTGATTATGCTCACTGATGGTGATTCGGAACAGGCACGAGCTCGCGAGGCGAACAATGGTATTACTGTCTTCGAAGGTAAGAAAATTGATATCTCCGGAAAACGTAGTTTTGCTGGAAATAGTTCAAGATCATCTGGAAATTATTACTGTCGTGTCGATTATCAACAGGAAAGATTGCTCGAACTTCTTCGCAAGAAGGCGACAGTGATCGGAATGTATCTTCCATCTTCTTTGAATGATGCAAAGAAAAGGATCTCTTTGGCTGATAAGTCAGCGGACAAGTTGAGAAAGGTATACGGTAAAACCAAGTTTATCAATATCCCAAATGTTGCTGGTTATGATTCTCTGATGATCCTTCCTCACAATATTCAGATAGTTGATAACGATTTTCAGTTCTCAAGTGAGGAAGATATCTCAGAAAGTCGTGCTGCCCAGTCAAAGTTGGCAAGACAGTTCGCCAAAAACAACTCGGAAAACAAGAGATCTCGGGTGATACTGTCAAAGTTCGCCGAGTTGATCGCCTAAGTTTTACAGGTTTTTTACGAACTTTCCCCTTGACTTTCACTACCTCCCATAGTACAATACTCGTATGAAAAATGGTGATAAAGAAATCCTTGCTGGTTTGATTAAAACTACAAATACAGAAGGTATTGATACTTGGTCGCGGAACACTGCGATCAGTCTTCTCCGCAACTATGAGAAGTGGCAGAAGTTTGCCTCCCCAAAACAGAAAGCATTCGCAAAGGATCTTCCTGTTAGTGCCAACGCGAAACTTGAAAAGTCTAAGGCCGAAGCTGAGGCGTTCAAAAACATCCCCGCCGAGGAAGTCTTGGTCAACGGAGATCGAAAGGTCGTTTCTGGAAAGGTTATCTCCCTCAAGTGGAAAGAAAGTGGTTTCGGTTGGTATACGGGCAATTCCTTTTACAACCAGCCCAAACAGTTGAAGGTTCTTCTTGATATTGGTCACGGAAGAAAACTCTGGGCCTCGGGTAGTGGTCAAATGGAAGTTGGTCAGGAATGGTCTTCGAAAATAACGATCAAGACCACCGATGATCCGACTTTCTTTATTGGTTCTCGCCCTGCGGGATGGGAACCTTTTACAAAAAATTAACAACATTGAGTATTGACATTTGATAAAATTTGTATAGGATATAGGTATATTATGAATAAAAGTGAACTAAAAAACTACTTCTTGAAAAACACTCCGTCCGGAGAAGCATTGTCTCGTAAGGACATTATGTCAAAGACTGAGGCATTAGGTATAAATCCGAGGGTTGCCCGTTACATGTTGAAGGCGAACTTTCCGGAGATCACTAAGGTTTCTCGGGGAAAGTATGCATTCGGTGGCGATCCAACTCCTGCTCCTGCTCCTGTTGCGACTCCTGCTCCAACTCCGGAGCCAGTGATGAACTTCGAGAAGTCCGCTCCGATTTCTCTTCGATCAGTTTCTTCGGTTTCTGATGATGAGATTTACGTTCCTTCTAAGGATGCCACTTTTATCAAGTGGGGCGAGTTCTCGAAACTCAAGAAGATTATTGAGTCAAAACTTTTCTTTCCAACTTACATTGCGGGTATGTCCGGTAACGGTAAGACAATGATGGTTGAACAAGCGTGTGCGATTCTCAAGAGAGAATACGTTCGTGTTCAGATTTCGCCTGAAACTGATGAGGATGATTTGATCGGTGGTTTCCGTTTGATCAATGGTGAAACGGTCTTTCAGAAGGGCCCAGTCGTCAAGGCGATGGAACGTGGATGTATTCTTATGATCGATGAGATTGATCGTGCCACGAACAAGATCATGTGTCTTCAAGGAGTTCTGGAAGGAAAACCCATTCTTCTGAAAAAGACTGGTCAAGTCATCACTCCTGCCGCTGGGTTCAATGTTATCTCTACTGCGAATACTAAGGGTCGAGGATCTGATGAAGGTCGTTACACTGCGGCTTCGATCATCGATGATGCGTTTCTTGAAAGATTCGTTGCGGTTGTTGATCAGGAATATCCTCCTTACGCAACTGAGAGAAAGATTCTTCTCGCGAATGCCAAGAGTTTCGATGTCAAAGATACTGAGTTTATCGAGAAGTTGGTCGCTTGGTCAAACGTGATTCGAAAGACTTTCGAGGCCGAAGGTGTTGATGATGTCGTTTCGACTCGCCGCCTCTGCCACATTATCAAGGCGTTCTCGATCTTCGAGGATCGCATGGCAGCCATCAAGATGTGTGTCAGTCGATTCGAGGAAGAGACTCGTGAAGCATTTCTCGATCTTTACACCAAGATTGATGAATCCACACTTGACGAAAATGGTGAAGTTGTGGGAGAAACTAATGCGGCCGGCGATAATGTCGAAGTTACGGTCGATGAAGACGGAAAGTTTGTAGCCCCATTCTAATGGAAACAAGATCAAAATACGCAATATCTCAAATTGAACTGGATGACGATGCCGCCTACGAGGAAGAGTTGAAATCCTACAACGAAAATAAAAAAGAAGGAGTCAAGTATGACAAAACAAAACCGGACTACTCGCTTCTTCCTCCAACCGCTCTGGATGATGTAGTAAAGGTTCTTACCTTTGGTGCGGAAAAGTATGATCGTTGGAACTGGAAGAAACTTGACAATCTTGAGGATCGTTATTTCGCAGCCGCTCAAAGACATCTCTGGGCGGTGATGCGAGGAGAAACACACGATCCCGAAAGCGGAGAACACCATTATGCTCATGCTCTTTGCTGTATAATGTATTTACTTGAATTTTATTCTTTACAAAACCCTAAAAATAGTATATAGTTATAACTATGAAAATATCAAATGGAACATTAAATCTTCTTAAGAACTACTCTACCATCAACGGTAATCTTGTAGTCAAAGAAGGTAACAAGATCCTTACGATCTCGGACAAGAAGAACATTATGTCTTCTGCTGAAGTCGAAGAATCTTTTGATCAATCCTTTGGGATTTATGATCTCAACGAATTCCTTGGAGCTTACTCTTTGATTGAGAATCCAAGTCTGGAGTTCTCTACGGACTCTGTAACAATCTCGTCTGCCGATTCAAGTCTTGTCTATCGGTTTTCAGATCCAAACATTCTCACTTCACCCGAAAGAGAAGTCGGTCTTCCAACTTCGGATGTGACTGTCAATTTGACTGCGGAAGTAATCTCGAATATCCGTAAGGCGAGTGCAGTATTGAATGCTCCAGTTCTTTCGGTTACGAGTGAAGGTAACAATTCACCAATCGAATGTAAGGTTTTTGATCCATCGAATCCAACTGCAAATGTCTACAAGATCAAGTTGACTGGATTGGTTTCAGATGATAATTTCGATTTCCAATTTCTTATTGAGAACCTGAAGATGTTGCCCGACGACTATCGTTTGTCGATCTCTTCTAAATTAATCTCTCAATGGGAAGGAATAAATAACAACGTTAAGTATTGGATTGCTTTGGAAAAGAATTCTACTTATGCCAAATAGACCACAAAAAAAGAAAAACAAAACTATGAGTGAAGACACTGAAAACAAACCTGAGATCACACTAAATGATTTTTCGGCTATCCTCCGAATCATCGATGTGGCATCTCGCCGAGGAGCGTTTGAAGGTAAGGAACTAAGTTCCGTTGGTAATGTCCGTGATAAAGTCGAGGCATTTCTATCCTTTTATGCTCCAAAGCAAGACGGAGAAGGTGAACAAGCAGACGCTGAGGCGGCCGCTGAAGAACCTACCGTTGAAAATACCGAGGGAGAATAATCTTCCTTTCTGGGGGAGAGTAATCTCCCTCTTTGCCACCTTAGCTCAGTTGGTAGAGCAATTGATTTGTAATCAATGGGTCGTCAGTTCGACTCTGACAGGTGGCTCCACTGGAAAGTAGCTTAACGGTAAAGCAGAGGACTGTTAATCCTTCGAGTGTAGGTTCGAATCCTACCTTTCCAGCCAATTTTTTAAACTGAATAAAATTATGAAAGCACATATAATTGAAGTAACAAATGAAGACGCAAAAACGTCAAGCAACGCGAGTTATCAACAGGTAACTCTGGAGGATGGAACACGATTCCTCTTTACTAATTCACAGTTAAAGACTGCGAAGACCCGAGCAGATAATAACACTGAAGATCTTTGGCCCGTGGAAGTTTTCTTTCCGCCCGCAAGATTTCCAATCTTTAAGAAATTCTTTGGGTAATGGAAGAACATATAATAAAAAAGGTAACTCCTTATAAAGATACCACATGGTATGTGAAGTGGACGGCATCAGTTTGTATTCTCATCGCCACATCTTTACGTGCCTCCGGGCCAGATCTCCATCTATTCGATATGATCTTTAGTATGCTCGGATTATTGGGATGGCTTTATGTTGGATTGAAATGGAATGATAGAGCCCTTATCCTTTTGAACGGAGTAATAACCGTTATTCTTTTTGGAGGAATAGTATCTTATTTGATTGGATAAATTTATTTACTTTACATTCAACACTAATTGTGTTATAACTATATTATGAAAAATGAATTTCTCTGGGTTGAAAAATACAGACCAAAAACAATCAAGGAGTGTATCCTTCCCGATTCTCACAAACGAGTCTTTCAAAAGGTCGTTGACTCGGGTGAGATGCACAACATGCTTTTGACTGGCACTGCCGGTCTTGGTAAAACTACAGTCGCAAGAGCTCTCTGTAATGAGTTGAATCTTGAGTATCTTCTCATCAACTCTTCCGAGGAAAGTGGTATTGATGTTCTTCGTTCGAAGATTCGTCAGTTCGCTTCTTCGGTATCTTTGATGGGAAAGGACTACAAAGTCGTTATTCTGGATGAGGCTGATTATCTTAATGCTCAGTCAACGCAACCTGCTCTTCGTGGGTTCATTGAAGAGTTCAGTAATAATTGTCGTTTCATTCTCACTTGTAACTTCAAGAATCGTATCATCGAACCTCTTCATTCCCGTTGTACGGTTGTCGAGTTCAATACGAGTAAGAAACAACTTGCAAAACTCTCCGGAGGTTTCATGAAAAGATTGCAGTTGATTCTTGATGCGGAAAACATCAAGTTCAACAACAAGATTCTTGCGGATCTTATTATGCGTTTTGCTCCGGATTGGCGAAGAGTTCTTAATGAGTGTCAACGGTACAGTTCTTCTGGTGAGATCACGGCTGATGTTCTGGTTGGAATGTCCGATCAAAGTGTCTCAGAACTTGTTGGATATCTCAAGGCGAAAGACTTCAAGAAGATGCGTAGTTGGGTCACGAACAACAGTGATGTTGACTCGTCGGTTATCTTTCGAAGAATCTACGATACTCTTTACGAGTTCGCAGAACCTCAATCGATTCCTAGTGTCATTATGTCTCTTGGTGAGTATCAGTATCGTGCAGCGTTTGTTGCGGATCAGGAGATCAATACTGTCGCTTGTCTCACAGAACTTATGGCATCTTCGAAATGGAAGTAACGATAAAGGTTGTTACGTGGAGAGTTCTTTCGGTAATTCTTTGTACATTGATGGGAAGAATCTGGTTTGGAGATTGGCATGTCACTGCCTTTGGAATCTTCATCTCAATCGTAATGATGTTCGTACACTATGGATTTGAAAAGGTATGGCCGATAAACTAACACCATTTACTTTCATCAACTCGATCAACGAAGGGACTTTCGGTAAGAATCTTCTGAAAGATTGTAAGGCTGATTCGTCTACCGATCCTAACGATCCTTCTTCGCCCGATAAGAGTTATGTTCCCTTTATTATCAATCGAGGTCTTTCGTATTTCTCTGATACAGTTCTCTTTGCAAATGAGATGAATCGTTTGTCGCATCTTCCACATAGGATGCAGTATGACTTTCTACGAGATGCTGTAAACCCGAAAAAGAGGTTCTCAAAGTGGACAAAGAAGAGAAGTGTCGAGGATGATGTGAAGTTGATTCAACGCAAGTACAACTACTCAAGAGCCAAGGCGGAGGCGGTTTATCCTCTCTTTTCTTCGGAAGAAGTGAACAAATTGCGTAAATCGATGGATATCGGAGGGTTTCAAAAGTGATCATTATATAAATATCATTATGAATAATTTTATAGATGATTGGACACCAACAGATATGTTGGAAGTGACTCTGAATGAACCTGATGATTTTCTCAAGATAAAGGAAACTCTTACTCGGATTGGAGTTTCTTCTAAGAAGTTACCTAACACTCTTTTTCAGAGTTGCCACATTCTCCACAAACAGGGAAGATACTTCATTGTACATTTCAAGGAACTCTTCCTTTTGGATGGAAAGAACGCAAGTCTCACCGAGAACGACATCGAACGACGAAATACGATCACAACACTTCTCTCGGATTGGGGACTTCTTAACATCGTAAACGAGTCAATGGCTCAACCACAAACCGATCTAAGACTTATCAAAATAATTTCACATCGAGACAAATCACAATGGGATTTACAGCCAAAATATTCCATTGGGAACGTTAAGAAAGTATAAATACATAATCAATTTCAAACCACACGCTGTGGTTCGAATGGGATGCCGAAAGGGTCTCACAAATAAAACCTGCCTAATGGAGGAAAATACACATGACAACTACAATACCAACCTGGCCTCGTTCTGCCTTTATAGGATTTGAACGAATATTCGAAGAACTTGAGAACGCCCGCAACGGCAACTCAACCCGCACAAACAACACTTATCCACCACATAATGTCATTCGTATTGATGATGACAATTATGAAATCGAACTGGCTGTCGCCGGATTCGATGAATCTGATCTTGAAGTTACCTACAAGGATAACGTTCTAACTATAGAAGGAAACAAAGACTCAAAGGAACAAGCGGAATATGTCCATCAGGGCATCTCAAATCGTAAGTTCGCAAAGACTTTTAACCTCTCTGAGCATATCGAGATTCGTGGAGCCGATCTAGTCAATGGTATCCTGAGTGTCCGTTTGGAGAGAGTTATACCTGAAGATCTGAAACCTAAAATCATTAAAATAGGTTCAAAAAAAGGATTCCTTCAGGACTAACCACAACAAAGGAAATACATGACTAAATCAAAAAAACTAACGATACTTGGTATCGTCCTTATAGCTGTTGGCTGTTTCTTCGCCTGTAAAACTTATGGTGCGGATGAAGAAATCACAGTTGACAACTCAACCGGAATAATCAATCAGGTCACAGCTGGTTGGTATGATCAGAAGATAACCGATGGTACATATAGTGAGACCGAAGTTCCCTTTGGGAAGATCGATCTTTCTCTTGGTTCCATTGGAAGTCTTGATTTTGACGGAGGAATCGAATACATCACAGATGGGTTTGACAGAGTAGATTATACTCTTGGAACTTCATTTAAGTTTGTTCAGACAGATCTCGTCATTAAAGAGGATTCAAGAAAGAGAACGGCGATTGAGCTGGATACTTACTATGGATTACCTTTCATACCATTCTTTGATGCTGATCTAAGGGTGACACTTGCCGACAACAATCGAGGAGACGTATTTCAAGATGTGAATTACCTTTCTTCAGTTGTTCTCTCAAAGGGACACCACTTTGAGGTTTGCGATCTTGGGCTTCGCGTTGGCGGAGAATATGGTCGTTCTTACAGCATGATTGATGATTATGATTACCATAGATTGTTTGGTCGTTTTACCAAAGGCATCACTTCTAGTGTAGATGTGTTTGGACAAGTTGATATACTTACAAACGACAGTGAAAATTTGAGCAGTGAAGAAAGCTTTTATGCTGGTATCGTTGCAAAATTTTAAGATTTAATTCATTTAAGTTTAAGAAGGGCGGGGGGAGAAATCCTCTCGCCTTTTACATTTTTTTGACAAAAGTCGCCTTGACATATCGCAAAAAATGTGCATGATAGCTCTTATGAATGACGATAAAAAACTCTACTCTCAATACATCGCAAAGAATTCAAAAGAATTGTTAGATCGTGGAATAGCTCCAGACTATGAGGGAACCAAACATATTGAGTTTCTCTATCTTCCCGTGACAAAAATCAAACGAGAAGGTAATGGGGGTAGACCTGATGATTTTAGTCATACGAATATGTTTGCGATTTCTAAAATGATAAAAGATGGGGAATGGAAACCGGAAAATCACGAACCACCAATGGTAGTAATTAAAGATGGGAAGTTCATTCTCGAGGCGGGTCATCATAGATGGAACGCCCATGTTGAAGCGGAGGAGAAGTTCATTCTTGTATCTCTGGTAGAGTTTAAGGATGAAACGTCCAGAATATCGGCTCTTTTGGAGGAAAACACAAAAGACAAATATGTTAAAAACTATGCGTCTGTAGATAATATTGCATCTTCTTTGGCCCAAATATTGGAGATAGATTCTAAAAAAGGTATCGAAATAACAGAATTGTATATTAAAAAACTTATTGTAAGTAAGGGAAACGTGAAAAAGAGTGATCATAGCACTATCAGAGAAATTTTCAATAAAATAATAAATAAGGTAACAGTTCAAACTAAAATTAAAAATTATACTCCTAAAGAAGCGACAAGAGTTGCAAGGGAGATCCATTGGTCGGATCAAGAACATGGTGAGAGGATAGTCCCACTACTTCGTAATGGTGAGTCAAAAGCCCAGTTCAGATTGCTTGAAAAAGCATTAAAAATTAAGGAACAGTCAAGCCCGATGTGGGATGTCATAGCATATTGTCACTACACCGATTGTGGAAAGTCGGAAATAATAAAAAACAGACCAAAGGAGATTGAACGGGTTAGAAAGATACAAGATCAGATTGTACGTTGGGCAGAGATTATAAATGACCGCCATTATACCGAACCGAAACTTGTATTTCTTCCACAACTTGAGGGAGAGTGGAGTCACGGCCCGAAGATTGGTGAATACATTACCACTAACTATAACGGTATTAAAGTCTAGTAAAGGAATCCGTAGTTATGATGACGACTGAAGAAAAAAGATTGAATACTGCTTTCCTAATAATGGGGTCTATGTTAGAAAAATGGAAAAATAATGATCCTTCCATTGATCGTAGATATATTACCCGTTGTTATTATGAGGCGGTTGGAAAAAAATCAACAGGATGGGTTTCTAAGAAGGCGATGGAACCTAATGCAAAAACCACACATGATCATTTTGCAACACCTCAGTGGATTGGAAGGTTTATTATGGATGAGGGAGATATATATCTCAAGGATTTTGCAAAATTTAGAGAGATAGCAGAATTTGCCTCACAAACTATTAAGGTGACGAAAAAGGAAAATACTGAACTAGCAAAGCAAAGTTCAGTAATCTCAGAAATTGATGGGAAAAACGTTTTCATAGAAACTTCCCTACAGGATAAATATGAAGAGGCTAAAATATTTCCTTTGTACCATAAAAAAAGTGGAATTGGATTTGTTTTCGATTTTCCAATTGATTTTCCTCCAGGGCTTTTGGAATACGAAAAGAAATTCCTTCGTGGATAAAGACTTGACAAAACACCCTAATTGGTGTAGTATTCATCTATGATTTCTAATGGTTTCTATACAAGCGTAGATCGCTTTGGCAACTCTCTCCTTTATCGTGGTTACGACGACGAGGGTAAAAAGATTCTCAAGAGAGTCAAGTACCAACCAAAACTTTTCCTTCCGTCTAAAAACAAGAATACCGATTGGACTGCCCTTGACGGAACTCCGGTTGAGCCTATCTCGTTCAACACTATGTCGGAAGTTCGTACCTTTGAGAAAACCTACAACAGTGTAGATGACTTTCAACTTTACGGAAACACTCGACATGTTCCTGCGTTTATTCAATCGGTCTTTCCCAACGAGATTCGATACAGTCGTAACATGGTTGACACGGCTTCTCTTGATATCGAGACTTCGTATGGTGATGGTTTTCCGGATGTTCACAATCCCACAAACGAGATTCTCACGATTGCCTACAAAAGTTCGAAGGACAAAACCTATCGAGTGTGGGGAATGAAAGGTTACGATGAGTCTAAGTCTCAACTAGATCTTGAGATCGAGTATCGTCAGTTTACCGATGAGGCTTCTATGTTGGATGCGTTCATTCAGTTCTGGGCCAATCCCGAGAACACTCCGGACATCATCACAGGTTGGAATACTCGCCTCTTCGATATTCCTTACATGGTTGCCCGAATGCGTTTTCTTTTGGGAGATACCAAAACAAATCTCCTTTCTCCTTGGAAGAGGATCGATGAAAGAGAGATTGTCATTCAGGGGAGAGATCATACTATCTTTGAGATCAAAGGGATTCAACACTTGGATTACATGGACATCTTCAAGAAGTTCACGCACAACACGTATGGCAATCAAGAATCCTATTCTTTGAATCACATTGCGAATGTCGTTCTGGGTGAGAAGAAGTTGGACTATTCCGAAGTCGGTTCTCTTCGAGATCTTTACGATGCGGATTACCAAATGTTCGTTGACTACAATATCAAGGATGTTGAGTTGATTGAGAGAATGGAAGAGAAGTTGGGTTTGATTACTTTGGTTCTGACTATGGCGTATCTTGGCGGAGTCAACTATCAGGATACTCTGGGAACAACTGCGATCTGGGATTCGATTATCTTTCGTCGTCTGGCTCGTAGTAAAGTGGCGATCATGCCATCCAACAACAATACCAAGTCGAGTAAGTTTCCAGGCGGTTTCGTCAAGGAGCCTCAAGTCGGTATGCACGATTGGGTGATGTCGTTTGATTTGAACTCTCTCTATCCCAATCTGATTATTCAGTACAACATGTCACCGGAGACTTTGGTTCGACA
>Ga0181397_1000405_pt1 | contig 16325 bp, 28 predicted proteins | sample 20SPOviralmetaG_FD_130126 | JGI IMG/M metagenome (GOLD analysis project Ga0181397, IMG submission 130126) | Marine viral communities from the oligotrophic San Pedro Time Series (SPOT) site, San Pedro Channel, CA, USA - 20 SPOT_SRF_2011-02-23 | ecosystem: Environmental > Aquatic > Marine > Strait...
AGTCGGTAGCTCTTCCGATCCGGAAGGTGCATTTGAGTACTAGTAATTACGCTGTTACTTCCTCCTTTAACTTTAATTATGTTTGATACCCCGTCCTGTCTCAATATAACTGTATAAGCATTACCGCCATCTAAATCCACTCGCACACTTTCATTTACTTGTCTTCGTAAACTAATTACGTTGCCTGTGATCAAAGCAGTTATTTGTGTGTCTGGGTCTTTACCTAAAGAAGTGCCGCTAATTTGGGTACTAGTTGCTTGTGCTAGTTGATCTTCTTCCTCAGCAACCGCCAACGCATCTAATACATTTAATAAATCTTCTAAATAGTTTACGTCAAGATAATTTATATCGAGTTCTGTAAACTCTAAACTATCTTCTTTTAAAAAATCTTCTGCAAGATAATCTATGTCTAAGTCGTTAAAGTCTAATACGCTATCTGTTTGTGCTGTTGTAGTTTCTTCTTCAATACGTTGTTCTTCCTTAGGTGGAGTAACAATTAACATATTATCGATTATGTCTAAAGTTAAATCTAAAATAACAGGTTTAGTAGGAGCTGACTCAAACACATTAACGGTGGTGGCTTGATAGGGTTTATTAAGTAAAACAGTTCCCATAGCAGTAACCACTTCTATTTCTCCGCTTGATAAACCAAGAGGGTCTGGTAATAAAATAATAAGTGAACGTCCTAGTTCATCAACCGTTGCTGTGAAATCTGTTCCACGAATCGCAATATTCGCTGTTGGTGTTTTGAGAGTTATGTTTTGTTTATCTATACGGTTTAAATTACCTGTAATAAATCTAGCAGTTCCAAGACCAAATGTAAGAGCCATTTTTGCTTTACTAGGATCAGGGTCATAAATATATTCGTCTATAAGAAGTTGAGAATGTTCAGTTAGTTTTACTGTAGAATCATCAAGAAAGGTAATAGCCATTCTACCGTTGGTAGTAATAGCTTCATCGTTGCTTTGGATAGCAAACTTTAGATTAGCTTCGTATGGTTTATCTCTTACTATTTGTGCTGAACCATTGAGTTCAGATATGTCTCCAATATCAACATCCGAGACTTGTGCCTTGATCGTTTTGAATGACACACACAGAAGAAGCAGCATTACCACCGACCGATATAATTTTAAGCCAGTCATTATCTTGGGTACTCAGTTGTTGAATATTAAATGTTCTTTGTCCGCCTGTATGGTCTAAATAAAAATACCCACCTGCTGAAGCGTTAACTCCTGTGCCTAAATAGGTAACTGTATTATCAGAACCATCTATATCCATGAAGTTAGTAGCTCCGTCAATATTTATAGTTGACGTAACTGTGTTGTTAGACCCTTGTATTATCCAGTCTAAATCTAAAGTTGCTGCTAACGCAGTCGTTCCTTGATTTAATGTAAATGTATTACTGCTGCCTGTTACTGCTACGTTGTGATTAGAGCTATTAGCTCCATAAGTGTTTGTTGGGTCTACTTGAATAGTAAACGTATTAGTAGAACCTGTGAAGTTATAAGCACCTGTAAAACTATTAGCTGTTATATCTCCAAGAAACTTATTAGTTGCACCAATCATATTGATGTCTAATGTCATAGAGGTTCCATCTAAATCGAAAGCATTTACACTACCTGCGGTTGAATTAAGACCGCCAATGATATTAGATATACCTAACTGTTCTAAATCGATATTAGCACCAGTTCCTGACTGGTCTATAAATATCTCATTATCAGCCGCATATAACGGAAATAAAGTAAGACATAACAAAAATTGTATGCACTTCTTCATCATCATAAACTCATTCTACGCTTTTTTCTTCTATTTGTAAAATTTCTTCTGTTTGTAAAACCCAATACTTTTTTTCATATCCTTGTTTGATTATTTCTAACACACCACCTTCAATAGCCTTCATTAAAGCTATAGTTGATGATTCGTTTCTAGCGTTACCTAATTCTATTTCCACTAGTTCTGTGCCTGCTTCAATAAACCTAAACACATCTTCAGATTTACCATAACTAAATATAGTTTTTTGACTTAACACTTCTAACAAAACTTCGCCTGTAGCAACAGACACCATACGCAAACTTACAGTTATGTTATCTTCTCTATACTGAATACTGTTGCCAATACCTAAATACCTAGCACCTGCACCCCCTGATTCTAAATTAGCTTCATAAGAGATTACGGCTCCTTCTATCAAAATACCTGCGAATAATAACGGTGCTAATTGTTTTTTCTTTTCTTCTTCGCTTGCAAACTGTTCTCTTGCCGAACGTATAAGCTGTCTTTCTTTAGTTAGGTTATCTAAACCAACTCTTTCAACAACTCTAAAGAACTGACCATTACCTGCGTGTTTCAAAGCTCGGATAAGAAGTGCGTTTGGTTGTTGAGTTATTGCGGTACTAAATAAAGCAAACTCGCTGTTACTTTTACGTTGTCCTGTTTGGTCTGTAAAAGCTGTAGGATAAACAGCAACTACAGGACTGACTTTAGGAATTGCTATATCACGTAAATAAGGGGATTGCAGTTCTTGTATAGAAACTACATTATGTGCTTGAAACCTATGTTCGTACGTATCTTCAAGTTGATCAAAAGTAGAACAACTAGAAAGTAAAAGTACCGATAGGTATGACGATTTCAGTAACCGTTCCATCTGCTTCCGTTATCTTTAGTGTTAATGTTACACCATCACTTGTATACTCAATGGTGTTGCCTTCCAAGGTTATTGTACCTGAATTCTGAGGTGTTTCCCCGAACAGGTTTGCCACTAACTGTCTAGATAACTCAGCATACACTCTTGATTCAAGATTACGCATAAACCTTGCAAGTGTAGAGTTTTCTTTTTCTCTTTTTATTTCATCTTGTAACGCTTTGATTTCTTCTTTGATAGTAAGTTTACGACTAAATTCTTGATTCTCAATCGTTAGGTAGTGTGACGATGTACCAACCCCGTTAAAACTAGGTGATTTAAACTTATGTACTATCTGGTCTGACCAAACATTTTGACAAAACACACCAACAATTAAAACTAAACCAATAACTACCACACCTTTAGCTATTAAATCTTTTTCAGCTTCTTCTTTTCTAGCTTTTATTTCTGTTTTGCTTGGTCGTCCTCTTTTCTTTTTTATCGTCATCCAATACCTCCTGCTCTTTTAGCTGTAATACTGTGTTGACTTTTTGTTGTAATCTTATCATGTCTTGATCTAATAAACGAAGTTGGTCTGTTAACCTTATAATCGTATTTTTCATTTCTTGTACTGCTGGGTCTATTGTATTCGTTATTGTTTGCCATACGAAATAAACGAAATAACCTAAACCTATCACCATCACTACAGGAAAACCAAAATCTGCTATTAGTTGAGCTATATCCATTAATCTCTCCTAGCATCTATCTTCCCGTCTTCTACAAAATTTTCCGCTCTAGCTATCCTGTGTAAATCAGGAGCTATGTTTAAAGCACTAGACACGCTTGTATCGATTCTAATCATGTCGTTATTCATAATAGAAGCTCTAGTGATTAACATTTTAGTAATACCTTGAACTGTTTTTATTTCGTCAACTAAACCACCCATAAGTTGTTTCATGATTAAAAATATAAAATACGCCATGATTAAAGCACCAGCAATAGGAACACCGACTTCAGTTATTAATGTAAAACTCTCTTCCATTCAGTACCTTCTTCTTCGCTACTAATAATAGCAGTTACTATACCAACGACTATAACACCATAAACAACAGCTTCCATTTCAGCTTCTTCAAAAGAATTAGCATAAATATAAGGTCCGTCGTATATTTTATCTCCAACTCTAAATTCAGTAGCAAACACCTTCATTAATCTTCGCCTTTAAATTTTTTACTTTGACCTGATGTTCCTGCGTATATTCCAAACACTGCTGCCATAGCTCCCACAACGATAGACACAAGACCTGCTTGTTCTAGGTTAGGTTCAGAAAGTTCCATAAACCAAATAACTACTTTATAAAGTAATACTATATAAACACTTACGAATATTCTAGGAAAAATACGCCAAGCGTCTATGGTTTTAGCAAGATGTACCCACTTAATAAAAGGATTATCTCCATTGTTTTTAGGAGTTACGTCTATATCTAATTCTAGTTTTCTTTTTATCGATTCATCTTTTGCTACACTGTTTTCTTCAGTAATTATTTTTTCTTCCATACTAAACCTCTACTGGTGTGAACTTACCTAATTCTATTAATTTTTCTCTGTTAACTAAATGTTCTGCTTCTACATCATCTTTAGACTGACCGAAATAAGCTACAGCTAAAAAGTTTTTTATCATCTCCTCGTTTATGTTTACTCCATCAACAACAACGTTACCTAAAACTCTACCATATTTGCCTCTAGAATCTTTTAATTTAGTTTCTATAACAACTTTAGTCCCGTTATCCACAGCGTCTTTCAAGAAAGCCCCAGCCATTTTTCCTCTAACTTTTTCATCTTTGTTACGAGTACGTGACTCGGGAGTATCAATACCATATAAACGAACACGAGACTTAAACCTAATGTCAAACCCAAGATCCAAAACAACGTCAATAGTGTCACCATCAACCACTCTTTCAACTGTACAACCATATTCATACATTAGCACTTCCACCTTTTTCTTGCTTGTCGCAATCTTGAGTTAGGGTTTTTAGCTGCTTTAGGAAACTTCTTCATCTGTCCTGCACTTCTAGCACAATAAGACTTTCTCCTTTTTGCTGCTTTACTCCCTTTTTTAACTTTTCCTGTAACAGCTGTTTTTAATTTACTACCTGGATTTTTCTTTCTATATGCTTTAACGCCTTTCTTAGTCATACCCGCACCACTTTTAGTAGGTCGGTAATTTGCACCCTTTCCTTTAGTAGTACGTCTTATAGACTTTTCTTTACGTTTTTTAGCCATTATTTTTTCTTACTTTTCTTTTTAGGTTTTTTAGCTGTTTTAGCAGAACGTTTAAAAGCAGCAGCAGTTGGTGCACCTTTAGCTCCTTTCTTACGCATTTTTCTGCCTTCTTTACGTTTTTTATTTATATTGTAATAAAGACCTTTCTTAGCTGTTCTGCCGTCTTTAGTTTTATGTGTTTTCTTTTTTGCTGCCATAATTAATCCTCGTATAAGTTATTAAAAGTTATTGATGGATCTAAATAACTTTCGTGTCCTTCTGCAGAATGTGTATGTTGTGAAGGAGTAAAATCTGGTGCTCCTTCTCCAGTCACCCATAACGCAGGACTAGTAGCTCTTACCCTATTGTTAGGTAAAGCAACTAAGTTGCCTTTCCATTCACAATCTTCTGTAATATATAATACATGAGATTGTTTATGTTGGGCGGGACAATCAGCAATAGCGTTATTTGTATAGTCCACCGTAAACATATATTTACCAGTATAAAACTTTCCGTCTATTTTGCAAAGCCATGGACTAGAACTAACCCTATCCATAACTATAACAGAATGGTCTCTTGATTCACAATCCCACGGCTGACAAATATGATCTTCCATAGGAATAGCCCATTCTTCTACAGGTATGTCAGCTATTAGACCTTGAATTGGCATACGTGCCCACATAGCTCCTCCGTGTATATTACCCTCATCCCAATCATCGTATTCTCTTTCACAACCTGTAAAAACAACTTGAAAACTTAACGACCTATCTGGTATGGTGTTTACGGCAAAAGCTATTGCATGAAGAAACTCACCATGATATTTTTGGTGATTAGCAGTAAATTCCCTACGTACCCAACATTTAAAATGTGGGATATTACTTATAAGGGAAGGCACTTACTTCTTCTTGCTTTTCTTCTTTTTCATGACTCTTTTCTTAGAGCCACCTTTTTTCTTATATTTAGAACTTTTTATTGCTCCGCCTTTTTTATAGCCTTTAGCTTTTTTCATCATAAGTTTTCTCCATTTAAAACTCTATCTTTTAATCTTATAGCCCTTGGACCTACTTGTATAGCCCAACGACTATCTAACATTTCAACTGCGGCTTTATCCCAGTTATGGTCTTCCATCGCACCTAAAAACTTTTTAAACTTTAATAACCTAGTTATACCTAAATTAAAACACATGTTAGCCATAACTCTTTGTAAATCTTCTGGTAACTTTTTCCACCATTCCATATTTCTATCTAAATCATTTATAACATTTTGTATGTCTTTTTCAAAGCACTCTGTTATTCTTTCTTCAGAAACAGGTGTATCAACATCTTGTCCGTGTTCAGGGTCTGTTTCTAATATTAAATGACCTATGCCGAATGTTGGATAACCTAAATGATCAAGATATATTTTATCAATACAACCCTCATCAAAAGTTAATTCTTCTTGTAGTTTTTTCATATCCATAATAACTCCCTTTATGATATTTGTATTGTTGTATCGCCACCAGTTGATACACTTATTTGTCCAAGAGACATTGTTCCCTGAACTCCTTTTTCGGTTCCTGAATATATATCTACCCATTGTGTTCCTGTCCATAGCTGTAATTGTTGTGTAGCTAAGTTCCAAATAATATCACCAGTATTAAACTGGTTTAAATTTCTTTCTGTTTCATTAACGTTTACTGTTGAATTTACATCAATTTTATTTAAACTTAATTCTAATACCCTAACTAAACGATTAAATAGTGCTGGATCAACAGGTCCTATAGCTACAGGAAGTTTCGTTTCTAATAACTTAGCCACTACCGTTTACCATCTGCTTGGGTTTCTATACGTGTAGCTCCCGCTCTAAAGCTCATTCCGATAACTGTTGTATCTGTGTCGTTAGATTGAAGTCTTAGCACAGCTTGTCGTCCTCTGACTCTAGTATCTATTTTTGTAGTAGCTGAAGTACAAGAACTTGTTACCGCTGTCGTTAAATCTTCTCCAGGATAATTTCTTCTTTTTAAAACAATATCTAAGGTTTGACCATTAGAACCTGTATCACCGTTTCCTATGAATTTAATATCAGGAATAATTTTACTAATGAATTGATATTCATCCCCCTCTCCTAAATCAAAATCACTAGACTCTATAAACACGTTAGTCATAGCAGAACCGTCATCATCTACTCCTGATTCATGATTATATAAATAACCAACATTACTAGAAGAAGACGTTGCTTTAGGGTCTGGGAATATGCCTTCGTCTAACCAACACGTTCTAGAAAGGTCTCCTATCATCCAAACATTTTCTTCATAATTATAAGTAACATATTTATCTATAACTGTCTCATCTTCTGAACAATAAAACCAACCTACTTCATCAAAAGCTTTATTAACAAAACCAAATATTTGATAACTTTGTGTTTGGTTAATATCACTAAACACATATTCAGTAACACTACAAGGTAATTCTTGAACCTGTCCTGTGTATGTGTAAAAACCTTTTTTATCCATCCAAAACACACCTTTAGGAGTGTTTACCATAGCGTTAGGTCCAACTAATCCAACACCTTCGTTAACTAAGTTAATCGAAAAAGTAAAAGGCTGACCAACAAAAGTCATTGAATATAACGACGTATCTGTCCATATTAATGTTTCTTGTCTTGCTCTAACTGCTCCAACGATTGCAGAACCTGCCGAAAGTCTAAAAGAACCTGCAGTGTTTGTTGGTAAAGGCTCCCATTCTTCTACCTGTTCTTGATCACTCCACGCAATAAACATTGGGTCTATTGCTCCAGTTCTAGCAGTTCCAGAATCATTTAAAGGATCAGCACCGAAACAAATAACGTGTCTATCTATGTCTGAAACCATAACTTGTAATGCTAATGTAGGTGTTAAATTTGCTCCTGATAAAGAAGATAAAGCCACTGCTCTAGTTTCTGCTCCACTACTTTCATCCCAATAAAAAACACCAGAACCACGAGCATTAATTAATAAATCCTCACCAAAATTATCATGCGACCAAAGACGTAACTGGTTAGTAGAGCCTAAAGCAGATACACTTCCCCAAGTTCCTGCTCCCCAATAATCAGAGCCCCAACCTGTAGAGGGAACATAGACGTCTAAGCCAACGTTTAATTGATAAGCACCATCAACCCCTGAGCCACCGTTACCACTATCACTAGCGTTTGCTGTAGCTGATGCGGTGAAGGTGTATGTGTTTGGAGTAGGCACTGAAACGATTTGATATTCTTGATTTAAAACAGCAGCAGTAATATTACCACCTAAACTTACAGCTCCTGAAATAGTTACGAAATCTCCTGTAACTGCTCCATGATTTGAATCGGTTGCTGTAATAGTGGCAGAACCATCGGTCGCTGCAAATGTAATTCCATCAGTAGTTGTAGCACGTATTGGAGTTACATCGTTAAAAACTGTGCCGTCTAAAACATAATATTTCCAAGTAGTGCCTAATCCAAGATATTTAGTACCTTCTAAATCTACCCAAGCATGCAGTGCTCTCCCTGTTGCTTTAAACGAATTAGAACTAGCTTTAGCCCAACCACCTATTTTTTCTGGTAAACCTTTACGAAAACGTACTAAATTAGAATTAAACCACCCTCCTTCGTTAGAGTAAGCGGTTCCTTCTTTATTTATTCCTGGTTTAAATAAAAGTTTTTGCAGAGGCATTTATTCCCCCTATAAAAACTTAGTTAGGATAATTGATCCTACTATAAATGGATAGATACCCCAAAGAAGCATTTCTAATCTTTTAAATTTTGCAGAACCTTCGTCAAGTCTTTTTTCAATATACTCGTAACGAATAGCACATTCTCTTTGGTGTGCGTTTATTTCTGTTAATGCGTCTTTTGCAGTAGCCATTATTATTTATCTTTTGCTTTGCCTATGTTTAAAGCTAACAAATCAACAAACTTATATAGTTTGCCAATCCATGCGTCATCTTTTGGTGTTGGTGTGCTAGCTGCTACTAGTGATGCAACAGTAACGATTAAAGTAACCCATGCTACTAAATTGACAATAATATCCATTATTTACCTCCTTCAGTATTTAATGTTTTTGTTTCAGAGTCTAATACTTCGTCAGCTACTTCTTGTGTAGTCTTTATAAAAGTATTTTGAAAAACATTTAAAGCAGCTTCGATTTGATCTAAATCAAAAGTTATTTTTGCTTTTTTGTTTCTCAAATCAGTTATTTGTTTTGCAAGATATTGCTGTTCAGGGGTCATTTCTGACTCTAAGATTTCTTTATCTCCTATAACAGCTTTATTTTCTTCTTGTTTGACAGTTTCTTTATTATCCATGTAATCCTCCTATGGTTTTATGCACACTTGTCGGTGTGGTGGTTTATAAATCTATCCTAAAGTTTTAGTTGCACTTTGTGGTGAAACTTTTTGACTTATACGATTGTCTATAGAAGACTTATGAGATGCTACTTCATCAGCACCCATAGCTGTCTCTACCCAACCCTGTACAGTAGACTCAGAAAGACTTGACCAGTTAGTAAAACTAGATAAGTCATCTGTAGCTACTTGTTGTGTTCCATAAACAGTAGCTGTTTGTGGGTCTCCGTTTGAGTCATTATTAGCGTCATCAACACCAGTAAGCCTCCAATGTACATTGTAAACCACATTTGATTTACCGCTTTTTGTTGGATATGTATCACAAGTTTTACAATCCCATGTATATGCTATTGCCATATTTATTCTCCTTTAAGTAAGTTAATCTCAGATTTTAAAGCATCAATCTGTTCTTGTTGTTCTTGTACTGCTTTTATAAGCGGTGTAACTAATTTGCTGTAGTCCATTTGATAATATTTTTCATCGTTTTGACAAACTGCATTTGGTACTATTTCTTGTACTTCCTGTGCTATTAAACCTTCGTCAGCTTTACCATCAGCTTTCCAATTATAAGCTACTGGGTTAAGTTTATTAATAACTTCTAAACCTCTTGCTTTGCCAGTAACATCTTTAAGTCTTGCATCTGAGGAAGTGTTATAAGCTGTAGAAGAAGAATCTATTGATATGTTACCAACATCACTTCCACCGTTTCGTTTAAAACCGACAACAACTCCATCCGAAGTTCTGTCAAACACAGCAGCAGCATTTCCAGTTCCTCTTGCTTGTAAATTAGCAGAGGCACTACCTGATGCAGAAGCAAGACCAACTAAGAATCTACCTGTAGAATCAAAACGCGCAGCTTCTGCTGGAGCATCACCTGCTGAAATTTTAAATACCATAGCCATATTGTTATTGCCATCAGTATTTTCACCTTGAATCATTGTGCATCTATCTGTTGCATCGTTAGCTGTTGGCGATATGTATAGCCTGCAGTAAGAACCAGAACCTGAAGAAGGGTTTCTAATTAAAAACGCACCACCATTACCACCAGAACTTGTTTTAGTCACTTGTCCATCAACGCCACTAATTGTTACTGCTGAAGTTGTAATTAAAAATCTGTCATCACCTCCAGCTCTAATAGTAAGAGCATCTGCTGTGAACCTCATATAAGTGTTGGTATCATCATTATGATAAATATATTCATCGACACCTATATCACCTGCTACATCAAGCTCATATGTTGGTGCTGTTGTGCCGATTCCGACCTTCCCACCTGCGAGATTCATAGTTTCTGTTGTACCAGCAATAAACCTCATTCTGCCATTTTCACCAGCAGAAGATGCAAATTGAGTTATACTTCCATAATCAATATCACCACTGTCACCTAAATTTAAAATAGCACCATGACTTGTAGTTCCTGCTTGAATTGACATGGTAGTATAATCAGCATCTTGAATATGTAGTTTGGTAGAAGGACTGCTAACTCCAACTCCCAAATCTCCTGAAGCATCAATTCTGACTTTCTCCGAGCCATTTATATGCCAAGTATGTGCTGCTGATGCACTTCCTGTTCCAATATCGTGAACATTTACAAAATCAGAAGCTAAGTACCAATTATGTGCTTGTGCGCCTGCTGTTAAAGTAATTCCACCCGTGCTATCTTCTGCACCATCAATATGAAGTTTTGATGCTGGACTTGCAGTAGCAATCCCAACTCGGTCATTACCAGCATCAACGAATATCATGTGAGTGTCGCCGTTAGATTCAACTCTAAAGTCTATGTCTAAAGAATCTTCATTAACTATAGTAGCTACTTCATTCATTAACAAACGAGATTGTAGAGTGCCATTTAACATGGTTTCAAAATCAAAGTAACCATCTTCAGTACCATCTGAAGCATCTTTAATTCTTGTTTCTATATTTGAGTAGATAACATCTTGTGAGTTATCGTTTCTTCCAGTAAATCTTATTTCTCCAAGATGGTCATTATCTGCTGGACTACTAGAGTTTCTATAAAAATTTACATTAGGACCTGTTGTTGCATCTGCGTCAGTTGATACTATGGTTAAGTTATCTGAGTTATCAGCAACAGTAATTGTAGCACCCGCAGAAGATGTAATAGCTCCGTCTACTTGTAGTGTAGAAGCCATATCTACAGCTCCGTCAATATCTACTACATCTAGGTTGGTAGTTCCGTCTACGTCTAAATCACCATTAAAGTCAGCGTTTCCTCCTAATGTTAGTGTAGTAGCCATATCAACAGCACCATCAATATCTACAACATCTAGGTTAGTAGTACCATCAACATCTATATCGCCTGAGATGTCTAAGGCTGTACCAATTAAAGTTTGTGAAAATGTTACTTGTCCATTAGAAGCAATGGTCATAGCATCTACATCTGAGGCAGAACCTATAGTTTTACCATCACCTATAATTAAATCATCTGTTAATGTAACTATGCCTGTGACACCTAATGTACCACCAACAGTCATATCATCTGTAACTGTTAAATCATCTTGAACTTTTAAATCTACAACAGAAAGACTAGCAAAAGCGTCTACTACTGCTGCTCCTGAACCTGCTCCATCTAAATAAATCATTTTAGTGTCGCCAGGAGGAATAGTTATATTTGCACCACTTCCTTGAGAGATAATTATATTTTGAGAACCTGAAGTGGCATTTTCAATAACCTGCACCCTTTTCATAGTGTTAGGTGCGATAGTAATAGTACAGGCAGAATCTAATGTGCCTGTGTATTTAACATACATAGCTCTTGCTGCGTCAGAAGCACCGTCTGCTACTGTTGATGTATGTGTGTCAGCGTTTGTTGTTATAGCCTCTGTGCCGTAACCTAAAGCTTCTCCAATTAATTCTAAATTGGTGTTAGTAGTTGTTCCCCAAGTACCACTGGCGTCACCAGTAGCCATTTCATTTAGTCTGAGGTTGTTAACATATGTACTTGCCATTTTTCAGTCTCCGTTTTGATTATACCTTATTTTTCATAAATATTAAGCAACTTCTTGCCAATTTGGTGTTTGAGTTGTAGAAACAGGTGTATATGTTGTTGATACATCATCTGAAACAGGTGTATATGTTGTTGATATACCCTGTGCTACTAATCCCCAAACATTAACTGTGTTCAGTGCAGAGGTTATTTCAAGACCTTCTGTAATCGTGACTATTGCGTCTGCTGTAGGCGTCACACTTCCTAAAGCACTTGTACCAGCAAAACCTGTAACACTCAGATTATTGTTAGTAATTAACGACTCCGTACCTAAAGTAGAAGTTAATCCAAATCCTGTAACCGCTACGTTAGCAGCAGCGGAAACTGATTCGTCACCAAGAGTACCTACTGAAGCAGAACCAGAAACACCAGTTACTGCCGCACCCATAGTAATGGCATCACCTAATGCTGATGTACCTGCTAATCCAGTTACAGAAGTATTTGCATCTGCTGCAACTGTTTCGTCGCCTAATGCTGATGTACCCGCATTACCCGTAACAGATACATTAGCTACGCCTGTAACAGTTTCACTTCCAAGTGCCGAAGTTCCTGCATTACCCGTAACAGAAACATTAGCAGCAGCGGAAACTGTTTCACTACCGAGTGCAGTAGTTCCTGCAACTCCAGTAACTTCTACAGGTAAAGGTTCGCCCCAAGTCAGTTGACCCCAAGTACCTCTGCCCCAACCTGTTACATTAGCCATAGGCTATTACGCTATTCTTATAATAGCGTTTGAAGCGTCTGCTGTTGGAAATTGAATTGTAAAATCACCTGCTGTTGAAGTTTTATCTCCACCAAATGCTAATATTGCAACTGCGGGATCGCCTGAAGCACTATCGTTAAATATCATTGCTCCGTTTGCAGTAACGGTAGCGTTTGAAAACGTAAGATCAGCAAAATCAGTTAACGCTGTGGTTCCTGACGCTGATGGTGTTACGTTTGTTAAAGCACCGCCTTTTGCAGTATAGTTAGTTCCACTTACTTCGTTACTTGTAGTGTAAGCGGTTGTACTAGCACCTAAACTAGCACTACTTGTGTATAACGCTAAATTAAAAGTGTTACCAGAACTGTTTGTAAAATTATGTACGCCTTTTAACAGTTCTACTTTAAATGAAGTGCACATTGCTTGGGTTATTGCCATTACAGCCTCCTTATAATATCAGCCATTTCTTTATGACCTTGTTTTTCTAATAAACCTGCTACAGTAGCTCTATCGCTTAATATAGCTTGTTTCATATACAATAAAACGACTTTATGTATAGTTTCTTTAAACGCTTCAGCCTGTGCTTTTACCATAGGGTCTGCGTTATCACTAACTGCAACTAATCGCTCCATTATTCTTTCAGTCCAGTATTCTGGACTCAAACCTTTGTTTTCTGTTGTTTTTACTCCAACAGTTCCTAAACTACTTGAAACATCTACACTAAACATTTGTTGTTCCTTGCGGCATTATTTTTATTTGATCGCTTCTAGCTTCATCTCTTACATCCTTATACTCGCCTAAAAGTTTTAACATAGCTAATGCTTCTTGATATTTTTGTTCATACATCATAATCGTATCTGGTGCCATTTTCATAAAAACAGCTCCTTCTACTAAACAACCATACAACATCGCATTAGGTGCATTATCTGATAACCAACTTTGATTGCTATCTCCTACGGTGGTTAATGAATTAGGTCTATAGTTATAATGTAGTTCAAAACTTAAATTACTTGGTGGAGTTGGTGCCATTATAAAAGTGTTATTATCAAACAAAGCATAGTAAAGGGGTTGCCCTGTTGTGGCTCGTGCTGGTGTGTAGTCTCTAATCCAGGTGACGTGTTTAAGTTGTAAATAAGTGTAATTATTACTGGAGTCTATCACAGCTAAACTAAAAGGTGATAAAAAATCAGCAGGAGTTTCTAAATACTCAACATTAGCTGTAGCACTACCTGTTACGTTTTTACGAAACACAGGAAGTTGTACTGATTTTAAAATACGTTCTTCTGTTGTTTGTATAAAAGTATCTAAACTGTTAACAAACGTTGTCTCAGTATTATCTAAATAATTCTGTACTGCTGTTTTTAATCCGCTGTAAGTAAATCCTGCCATTATGTGCTCACCGTTACGTTTCCTATCTCAGTGGTTACTCCGAAGCCTTTAAAATTAGTTCCTATTGGATCAGAAGCAAAAGTCATACCACTACCTGCGTTTGTAGTGATTATAACTCCTAATTGACTTTGCGGCAAAGAAACTTCAGGTCTGGGTTTCCATAAAGACTCTGCATCTGCTGTTATATGTGGTGGGTCTAGTTGTGGGTGTTTAGGCTCATAACATTCATGACATGTTCTAAAATTTTCCCAATTACCTTTTGCTGATTTATAGGGATATCTAAAACCACAAGTGTCGCAGATAAAGTAAGCGTATTTACCTGAAGCGTGTGCCACTATATATACTCGTGTTTAGGAACAATTCTTAAAGGAGAACGGTCTTCATCGTACCTCATAGCGTTTCTTAAATCTTGTTCGTATTGTTCTTTCATTATAGGAAGTTTTTGTACATTCTTTTTCAAACAAAGATAATACGCTAATCCAGAAACTAAGCAAGGCATAAATCTAGTAGGTATATCCACATCGTTGATTTGAGCAGAAGAGTCTTCTATAGTTCTCCAAACATAGTAAATGAGTTTGTCAGTTGAATTCTCGGGTGTTGGATAAAGATGTATAACAGGGGTTTTTAACCTCTCTAACCAATACTCCGTTGCTCTAGCTTTAGTTGCTTTATTTGGAATATTAACAAACTCATTTCTATCTACTCTATCTAAAGTGTAATCAGTGGTTGTATCATTAACAGTTCTTTGAATATAAGCATCTAAAATATCTATATCAAAAGAATTAATTGTGTATTCACTGGTTCCTTCAGTAAGCGTAAGTTCTACTTTAGAAACTTCCCACATTTGAATACCTCTGTTTGACCAATCTGCAAACATGATATTCATAGAACGTCTAGCTGTAACTGCGTCATAGGAAGTACGAGCTTCCAAACCTGCAAGCTCGTACGCTTCTTCTATTGCGGTCGCTACATCTAAACTAAATGCACGAGTTCCTGACGTAGCCATTATTAATAGCTTTTAATAAATTCGGCTACTATCGTATAATGATCATGAGCCGTATGCCCATGAGTCGTTAAATCAAGATCACCAGTTATACCACTACCTGCGTTATTCGGGAGACCGCCCCATTCTCTAAAGTCCATATGACCTGAGACCACTCCTGCTGCCGCACTACCTCCTAAAACCGCACATACAACATTAGAGCTCGCGTCCCATTCAAGAGTAACTCTTATACCGCCTATGTCATACCATAGTTGCGATAAAGTTATTCGTGTACACGTTTCTCCTTCATTGTTAGTGTTTAGTCCTGAAACATCTACTTTTTGAACAGAAGACTCTCCAGTACCGTCAGAGATATTAGTAAATTTATAAACTAGCTTTCTGTCAGTATCTACAATTTTTTGACTTGTAACTGCGTCTGCCATAGTTTACTCCTATTAAGCGATTTGTACGTATTCAATAATAAACGTAAAAGAACCTGCAGTTGTAGCATCTACTGTATTAGTAATATTACAATAAATAGTTCTTTCAGTGTCTGTGTATTGAACAGAAGCTGGAGCTGTTGTACCGTCTTGTGTTTGTAAAACTAAACTGGTTACAGTTACGTTATGAGCAACAACAGTTGTACCACCATCAAGTATTTCATCAGTTTGAGCTGCAACGATTTGTGCACCAGAAGATGATGTACCTACTTCATAACCAATATCACCTGTACCAATAACAGGAGAAACATCACAAAATATTTTTATATCGGTAATAATAGTGTTAGCAGGTTGTGTAAACTCACCTATAGCAGGAGAATCACCCGCTGTAGTGTTTACTGTCACCCCAGTTGCAAAACCTACATGCTTTACATATTTATTAGTAACAATACCTGTAGATGCAATATTTACAACATCAGTTTCTGCACCTGTGCTACTATTAACTGATATTACTTTAAAACCATTTTCAGACCTGACTGGTCCATTAAATGTCGAATTTGCCATAATTTCCTCCTACGGAAATAAGTTCTACTGTCTC
>Ga0181397_1000410_pt1 | contig 16282 bp, 26 predicted proteins | sample 20SPOviralmetaG_FD_130126 | JGI IMG/M metagenome (GOLD analysis project Ga0181397, IMG submission 130126) | Marine viral communities from the oligotrophic San Pedro Time Series (SPOT) site, San Pedro Channel, CA, USA - 20 SPOT_SRF_2011-02-23 | ecosystem: Environmental > Aquatic > Marine > Strait...
AAAACTTTTTTAATGCCACCAAAGGCACTTTTACAAGGCAGTTTTCTACCCGTTGTTAATGTACAAGCCATTGTTTTTTATGTTTTAAAAAAAAAGGGTGAGCAGATTACCTACCCACCCCTTTCTATAGATTAATTAATTATTATGCGTATTCTACTAAATCAGATGCAATTCCAAATTGTACTCCACTTGTAAAACGCATTATCATTCTTACGTTGTTACTTCCATCTAAATCAGCCATATCCAAAGTTTTCACTTCATTTGTTGAGTTTAGTAACCCAGTTCCAAAGTACAAGTTAGAACGTTGTGCTGCATACATTTTGTTATCACTCATACCTGGACATACAAAGATTTTTACACCATTCACCGTTAGGCTTCCGTTGTTCCACCATTGCGTTCCCATATTTGCTACACCATTTGCTCCTAAACCATTTGCTCCAAAACCACCAAGTGCTTGTACATATAGTTTAGCTGCTTTACTTCCGATGTATAAGAATAAATCTTCTTTTCCGTATAGTGCTGCTGGTATTGCATCAACTACTTTAGAAAGTTCATCAATAATGTTTGTAGATAACAACCCACCAACTACTGCTGTTACTTGTTGTGCTGCTGGAATATCTCCAGCTGCTGCTGATGTTGCAATTAGTTTCTCAAACCCATCAAAAGATGTGTGAGTTGCTCCCGCAGTATCACCTTGCCAGATACAAAATTCTGTGTTTTGTGCTACTTCAGATGCAACGTGAGCAATCATAAAGTCAGAAAACTTTGGCGGCAATGTTTGACCTAATCCAAATCCCATAGACTGGCTTTCCCAATCCTCAACAAAATCATACTTACAAAGTTGTAGGTTTACTTGTAATTCCTTTGGTTCTAGTATTCTCTCTGTTAATGTTACAGATGAATTTGGTACAAAATCACAACCAGCAGTTGTTACTATTGAACCAGTTACTAGCTTCTTGATTACTTCTTTAAATGCAATATTTGCCTTTACTGTTAAACCACCATCATCAATAGTTGATGCAGATAATAAAGCTGCTGCTATGTACTCTCCAGCGAATTGCCCCGCATACGTGGAATTTACTACTACAGCTGTTGCTAAATTTACGTTTCTTTTTTTCATTTTATTTATTTAATTTATTTAATACTCTATCTAGTGTTGTTGTGAATTGCCCTTTGGCAAATTGTACTTGTTTCTTTTGTGCTGTTTTTGCTTCTGGATTGTGTCTAATTGGCTTTCTTGCAGCACTCATTTCTTCTTTTTTCTTTTCTTCTTCTTCCTCGTATTTCTTCATTTTACCAAACTCTTTTTTAAGTTCTTCAACTTCAGATTTTACTTCTTCTATAACTGGTGCAATAACCTCAACAACTGCTTCAACAATAGCTTCAACTTCTTGTACTACTTCTTCTGGTACTTCAGTTTCTATTGTTTCATCAGCAAGATCTTCAGTTATTTCTTCACCCTCTTTTGTTTCTTTTGCTGGTACTTCATCAGATACTTCACGAACATCTGCAATGATACCCTCTTCAGATACAATTACTAATCTACCATCTTCAAGGATATACTCCCCTACTGGCATTGCTACTTTTTCATCATCTGTGACAATGAATATTTCACTACCTTTTTCAAATGTTTCAGCACTTACTACAGTACCGTTTTCCAACTTCATTTCTTCAAGTTTTACCTCGATGTTTAGAAGTGTTCTAATTTGATTTAACATTTTTGTTTTTTCCATACTATTTATATAACGATTATTAATTTACTTTTTGCATTTTCAATCTGTTCTTGTTATTACTCCTATACCTTGTGCTTGCATAGAACCATCACAACAAGAGATAGAATACTTGTTGGTATCCCAACATAAACAAGCACGTCCACCCCCAGTAGGTGATGTTCTACTAGGTATAAAAGTTTTATTTTTGTTGTTTCTTTGCATTATGCGTTTTTCCAAAAATCTGGAAAACCAGTATATCCAATTACTTCTCTATATTTATCTTTTGCATCGGATAGTAAAGATGGTGCATTGTCTACCCTTTGTTTTAAATCATCAAAATTATCATAAATTTCATTTGCATCAATTCCTAATTCATTTGCTTTAGTTTCTAATTCATTTAAGGCATCTGATAATATTTCTGTTATGTCACCTAAATCTGTTGTTGAACCATTTATTATATAATCATCAAGGTTATATTTTACCCTAAAATCACTATAAGCATCCATAATTTCATCACCATAATCATAAGCTAGGTATGATGCTTCACTTTCTGCTTGGTCAAAGGCATCGGCTTCAGTTAAAATTGTTGAAACTAAAGACAATGCTACTTTATGTGCTTTAAGGTTTACTTTTTGGTTTGGTAGTTTGCTATAAACTTTTTCTAATCTACTTTTCATTTTATATTTGGTTTTATATTTGTGAATTGTTTAAGAATTGTAAAAAAACATCTAGTTGATTTAGTTCTTTTTCTATTAATGTACCTACATCAAGTTCAATTCCTAATTCATTTGCTTTTAATTTAGCGTCATCTAATTGACTTAATATTTCATTTTTTTCCTCTTTAATTTCTTCTGCAAGGCTATCTACTTTATCCTTTAAATTTGAATACTCATTATAAAAATCAACCTTTTTTTCATTTGTTTCTTTTAATTCTTCATATTTTGGTACAATATCATAAACTCTATCCTCTAAATCTTGAACCAATCCTAATTCAATATTATGCTTTCTAAAGTTGTGTTTGTTTGGTAGTTTACTGTAAACTTTATCTATGTTACTTTTCATTTTACTATGTCTTTTATTTGATTTAATAATTGTTCAGCCATTTGTTCTTCTATAGCTTCTTTAGGTGCTTCCATTTTATCTGCAAAGTAACCCTCAATAGAAAAGCCTTTTACCTTGTTTGTTTTTACATACTCATTCCAAACATCATCGTTGTTTACTTTTACACTACCCATCCAAGTTCCTACTGGCACATCTAAACCGTATTTTCTTGACTTGTCCATTACATCATCTTCTACTAGCCAACTTTCAACTAATGTTAAACCATTAAGTGCTTTTGAGTGTTCTAGTGTTGAGTTGCTTTGTTTACCATTCTGTAGGAACATTTGAGATGCTTTTACAATAGTATCTTTTGAAAAGTATATGTAATACTCACCCTCTGATCCATTTCTGTAGATAGGCTTATTTGGTATTAATAAAGCACCCATTAAGATTTTCTTTTCTTTGTCTACTTCTGCAAGTTTTATTTCTTGGTTCTTTAAAGCTACAAAGTCACTTTCAATAGCTGGACTTTCTACAATAGATATTGCATCTACCCCAGTATCAAATTCTTCTTCATCTAAAATAAGTTCTATTATCTTCATAAATATATAACGTTTTTAGTTTTTAATTTTGCATTTATATACTTGCACCCTCTATAATGTTTCTATCTAGTTCTTGTGCAGTTGTTACATCGTTACTTACAACGTATGCTCTTGCTGGTCTTTGTGTTTGGCTACCTATTGCATCTGCTAATTGTGTTTCACCACTTGCACCCACAATATTAAATGCTGGTGCTTGTGATCCACCACCACTTGGTCTTGGTACTGAACCACCACCACCACCACTAGGATTTATACTTCTAATTGCTTGAATATTTTTTGCTGCTACCAAACCCGCTAAAGCTGCTTGTAAAACTGGATATGCTGGGAAACCTAATGTTATAGGACTTTCTTGTGCAGTTGTGTATGCGTTTTGAACACCTTGTATACCACTTATAGTTGCACTTGCTAATGCAAAGGCTTTACCAGCTTTACTATCTTTTCCTACAATATCACTTAATAAACTAGATGCGTTGGCAGCCATACTTAACTTCGCATCTAAAACAGATTGGTCTAACTTTTCATCATATTCTGCTTTTTCATCAGCATTCTTTTTGTTTACATCATTGATTAAACCCTCATAGTATGCAGTTATCCTAGCCTTTTCTATCCAAGTAGCTTCTAGTAAATCTAATTCTGCAAGTGCTGCTGCTTTATCTTTTTCTAGTTTTTGTATATCTGATAATTCTGTTGCATCATTTACTATTTTTTGTATATCCTCTAATCTCTTTTTTTCTTTATCTATTGCTTCTTGATCAATTTTATCTTGCTTTGCTTTATCTTGTTCATCAAATACAGCTTGTTGTTCATCTTCAGCCTTTTTTTGTGCCGCTTTTAATTGTAATATTTTTATTGAATTTGTACCATAATATTTTGCTGCTAATGCTATTTGCTCATCATAATCTTCATTTATTAATCTTAACTTTTCTGCACGTTCTTCTGCTTCTGTATCAATTAAACCTTTGCGTATTTTTTCAATAGCTTCAATTCTAGCTTTTTCTGCTGCTTCTGCATCTGCTGCACTTGTATCTTTTTTTACAACTTCTTTTACTGGTTCTAATAAACTACTTTCAAATTCTGTGTATTTGTTTTCTAAATCACTTAATATTTGACGTTGTTTTATTAACGCTTCATTTTCTTCTTCTGTTATTTCACTAATTCCTTTTTTACCTTGTCTTATTCTTTCAGCAATAGTTAATGTTTCAGTTTCTATTTCTAATTTTCTTAAAGCACTTTTTTCATCTTCAATAGATTTTAATAAAGTATCTCTTTTTTCTTTAATTAAAGCCTTTTCTTTTTCTATTAAACTATCAACATTTTTACCTTGTTTTTTTTCTAGTTCTATTTGGCTTTTTAAATTTCTTAATTTTAAATCAACTGCATCTAAATTCTGATTATTTAATACTATTTGCTTTTCAAGTTCTTTATTTGTATCACTTACAAAGTCAACAATGGCATCCCAATGCTCAACCAATAAACCAACCGCAACAACCGCTGCACCAATACCACTTGATATTAATGCAGTTTTCATAGCCTTACCACTTAACTTTGCTGCTTTACCTACTGCAACTAATTTAGATGCAAGACCACCAGTCATTTGGTCTAACTTACCTAATACTGCACCACCAATTTGTTGCATACCAGATAATTCCTTACTAGCTTTTTTTGTAGTCTTTGCAGTTTTCTTTACTGCTTGATCAACTTTATTAACCCCAGCAACCGCACCATCTGTTTTAGCAACTAATTCTACTTCTACTACTTTTGCCATTTCTTATTTTTTTTTATTTGTTTGTAACCCTCTTTTAAGGTTTCTGCTAATTTATATTTTCCTTGTGCTATTCTTATGTTTTCAGTTTCACCATCAACCACCTGGAGTAAGTCAATTATATTCTTAATCATAATATTGTGTTTAATAATTCAAATTCTGTTTTACCAGTTGTTAAATCTGTTTTCATAGAATTTATTTTATATCTACTTTGCCCTACTTCTATTAAGTCATTTAGTTGTAAGTTATAATACACTTTCATAGGTAGGTATGCGGTTATCTTTACTAATCTTCTACTTAAACTAAACACATCTTGTATATACTCTTTGTATTCAGTTTCAAATATCGTATCTGTAAAGTCATTTGCAAATTGTTCAGCAGCATCTTGACTATTTGCCCACCACTCACTTAATTCATTTTGAAAATGTATGCTTACATCACTACCAAAGGGTATAGATGATGGATTTAAACTTAAAGTATTTGATGGCACAACAAATGTATCTAAATCTGCAACATCTGTACCTTGTGTATCTCTTATTCTTGGTGAAAAACCTCCAGCTGATGCAACTCTTGGATAAAACAATAATGGTTCACCTTTATATGATTGTTGGTTTTCGTTTACAGAATATCCATACTGAATATTTGTTGCAGTTGGTGATGATAGTGTTGTATTTGCATCAAACAATCTTTCATACTGCATATGTTCAAAAGGTACTTCTATTTTATATGCTTCGCTAGGTGTATCAAATATTTCACCATCTAATGAATACGATAAAGAACCCCAACCACTATTGGTTAGTTGATTAAATTGCTTTGCTAAAAAAGTACCTAAACCCTTGTAACTAAAATTTATTTCTTTAAAAGGTAGTGCAATATCTACTGTTGATTTTGTGGTATCTAGGTATTTATCTATGTTGTAAACTTGTGTACTTGCTGCATAGTAACTATCTAAAGTTCTAACTACTATTGTACCAGATCCATCAACATAAGCGGTTAGATTAAACATATTAAACAAACCAGATAGAAAATCTATAATCTTCATTTTAGGTATTTGCTCAACTATGTTAAATTGAAAATCTGGGTTTGCATCAATAGTTACTGTTGCGTTATTTTCGTATGTATCTTTTTCAAAAGTAGGCGGAGTATTTTCAAAATCAGTATAATTAACTTCAATTTCTATATCTCCAGCATTAAATTCAATACCTAATGGTGATGAAAATTGCACTAAATATGATGCGTTATCTCTAAACTCGGGGGATGTTATAAGTGTATTAATGTTATTACTTACATTGTTACCTTGTGTGATAATTTGTCCACCATCTCTTATAACTTGATAGCTGTAAATGTTTGATGTGTTTGGGTTTAGTTTTAATCTTAAACTTGTTACTGGATTACTAGAAACTGAATTTACAAAAACAACTCCACCACTTACAGATGATACAACTTGCGTATTAGTAGAAATTAAATCTTGAAGTTTTGTATATATAACCTCAACTTGTGTTGCTGGTTCAACGTGTCCGCTTTTACGATGTAGCCACATATATAAGTTGTAAAACTTTTCATTAGTGTTGTCATTAAAAAAATCATTAGAAAATTGAATACTTGGGTATTTACTTTCTATCGCATCTATAATTGCTTGTACTCTTATTGCATATTTAAATTGGTTCCAAGCCACACCATTATGTGTTGTTCCAGTGTGAGCAAATAAATTATTTGTTGTTGCTTCTGGGTCATATACTGGATGGCTGCTACTATCATAAATTAACCTATTTGTATGCGTGATTAATGGTGCTATAACATCATTTGTAATTGGCACACTTGGTTGTAATGCTGATACAATTGTTGTAAACTTATAGGTTTTATTTAATCCTCTAAAAGCTAAACTACTTAATTGTGCATCACCTAATATATCTTTTAGATTAACTGTATTACCAAAGAAAGTAATCTTGTAAGTATGTGCTAAATTGTTTTTTAACTCAACACCTAGCAAAGCTATTTTGCCATCTTTAAAAGGTAAATCATTTAATTCTAATTTTGCATCTACTTTAATTCTTGCATCAAAACCACCACTAATATCAAAGTTATAATAGTGCTTAAATATCTTATTGTTTACACTTGATGCTGGTACAGAAAAGGTTTGTGTAAATTCTGTAAATACCTTTGCAATATCCTTTACATTTTTTATTGTTTGTGTAAGTGATACACTTTCATCCTTAAATAAATCAACTCTTTGACCCTCTATGTATAGTTGTAATCTACGCATTATCTAATGTTGTTTATATAATCAAATGCTTCTTCAAATTCTATTGTGTATTCTATTAACCTATCGTTTACACTTGTTTTAAAAGCTACTGATGATGTTTTAACTTTTAAAGGTATAACTATACCACTTCCTTTTTTAACTGTAGACCACCATATAAATTCACTTAATAGTAGTTCTTCAAATTGTTGATTTAGAAACTCTGGGTAATACCCACTACTAAATGTATGTGTTTGTTTTGCTTGTGTGTTAAATACTTTGTTTGGTGCATCTTGTATTGAATATGTAGCACCACCACTTGGATAGGTTATTGTGTTTGCTTTGTAACCATCATTTGTTCTTGCCAGGTTTCTTGTTTCTTTTAAGAAAAACCATAAATCTTGTTGTGCGCCATATTTGTTGATGTAGATAATTCTGTTACCATCACCATACTTTGTGCAGTCTATTCTTTTTATAGTACAATCCACACCTTGAATAGTTACACTTGTATCACTTGCTAAATAACCATCTGCACCCCTAAAGCTACTTGTAAGGTATGGTATTTTACCAGTTTGATTATTTGGTGCTAATATTGTAAACTCATCTGTATCTTCATTTATAGGTATTAGTAAAGTAGGTAGGCTTCTACCAAAAGGTACTTCTGGGTTTACACCATCTGTAAATTCACCATAGGCTTCAAACCCTACATCGTTATAAGTTTCAACTAATAAAGGTAATGCGTTACCAGTACCATTTAAAGCATCGTATGGAGTAATGATAGTTTGAATAGCAACTGTTTGAGGTATGTAATCTGTTTGGTATGCTATCTCTAAATAATCCCTAGCTAGTTCTGCAATGTCAAAATTTATAGTTGTTGATGGTTGTACATTCTTTATAAGCGTGTACCTAATTGTGCTATCAATAGAAACTGTACATACAACAGATAATGTACCAGATGCTTGTATTGTTATTTTTTTAAATTGTGGGTTTCTTAATGCTATATTTGCCATCTTAAAAATCTAGTGTTAGTGTAGCTATAAACAAATAAACTTTTATAGTCTTGTAAGTGTATTCTTTATCTGCACCAATAAATTCCCAACCTAGTGCAAACCTATTGTGCGGGAAATGAAATGCTATCTCTAATGTCCAATCCATATCTTATTTTTTTGATCCTAGTATTATTGCGTTTTCTATGTCTAGTGAAAAAGCATCTGTTAATTCTCTTGGTAAATTTTCTAAACCAAGTTCAAATGGTCTTGTAAAGAATAAATTAGCCTTTATACCTTTGTTGTATATGCTCATTGAGATTAAATAGTTCATACTTTCATAACTCATAAACCTACCCCTTTTATCTCTAAACTGAAACCTTTTCTTTTTTAACCATTTTGCTATACCCTCTCTTAAACCATACTTTGGAAAATTACCACTTCCATACTTATACTTTGATAATGCAGATTTTGTTTCTGGATATGTTGATGTTTTACCCCTTACACCTTTATCTACAAAAGTTCCATAATCTTCCATTAGAAAATCTAACAAGAATAGATCTTGGCTTTTATCGTATGTGTATGAAATAGAATTATCTAAATCACCACCAGCTTTATTGTCACCAAACTTATTTACATCATTTTTTAGATTGTCTTTTGATGCATCAACTACATATTGTGCAAAGGCTTCTAAAACATCATCTACGTTTTTAAAATCCATTAGCAAATGTATATATCGTTGTAAATAACTATGTCCATTGTTGATGACCAACCAGCAAGTTGATTTTCAAACCTATCCATAAAAGGTGTTAAACTTGGGTTACCCTCTAGTTGGTACATATCTGTATGTAGTGATCCCATTCTTAAACGTTGTATAAGCCTATTTAAAACCGCTAGTTGTGTGTTTAGTATATCTTGCTCATTATCATTACCAGTAAATCTATCTGTTGTTTCATCCTTTGACTGGTCAACTACATCACAAGCTAGTATGCTTATATTAAACCTCAACACATTTTCTTCTATTGAAACACTATTTACAATCATATGTGCCAAAGGAAATATGTCTTGCTTGTTTAGGTTTAGTTTACTAATATCACCTATTGAAACCGTATTGTTGTTTACGTCTGCTAGTAGTTGTTCTTCTATTGTTGAGGTTAATTGATAATACCCTCTTACACCTTGATTGCTCATTTAAAATTTTGTTTAATTCTTTTTGCTTCTACTTCTGCTTTGTCTTTCATAAAGGATAACATCATAAAACACTCGTGTACATTTAGTTTAGTGATATTTTCATATCTTGTAATGTCTCCTTGAGCAAGTCCGTAAATTGAGTTATACCATCCCCATTTGGTTGTGAATTGAGATACTCGGTCAAGGCTTGTGTTTGTTCCTTGTCCAAATAATTCATCATAGCTTTCGACAAGTCGAGACCTAAATTCCACAAAAAAAAAATTGATGACAAAACTGCATCCATAGGCATATCTAACATTTCTTGATCTTTGCCTACTTTGTAATCTTCTATAATGTATTTGTCTTTTAGTTTGTTTACTACTGGTCTGTATAAAACTGCCATAGCTTTTTCTATGTTTTCCCAATCACCTATGAAAGTATCCAAGTCTATATACTCACCTAAAGTTAAATCATCTAGTTGTGGGTGAAAACCGTAATTTACTTTGTCTAGTTTAAAACTTGTTACCAGGTTAGGTTTTTGCTCAAACATTTGAGTAAGTGTATTTACTATTAATTCAGTATCATTAAACTTTAACCTCATCACCTCATCTAGTTGCATCTTGCAAAATATTTCTATGATCTTTGCATTTAAAAAACCCTCATCATCTACACCTTTTTGTATTTTAAGAAAGTGTTTATACTGCCTTAATGTAATTTCGCTTAAATCTGTGGGTACTGTAATATTGACATTCATACTTATATAACGTTTTTAAAATGGTTTTTTATACTAGAGTAAATATAATAAAAAAAGGTAAGCATTTCTGCCTACCTAATTTCAACTTAACCTAACTAACTAAATCATACTTGCTTCGTGACAAGTGCCAGAACAAACACCTGGCTTATTTATTTCTGCACCACATTCTGTGCATTCATACTCTGGGTAATCTGGTGTGCTATACCAATCCATAATATTCTGTTTTAAGTTTACCATTGCGGTAATGTTCTACAATTACACCAGTACTCAAAGGTACTAACTTATAAGGCTTGATGCTTTTCTTTACTAAAAATCTGTCTATTAATTTTTTCATATCTGTTTTATTTATTCTTCTATTTCGTTAAATTCTGCGTGTTCTAAACAATCACCGCATATTTCTTCACTTAAATAAGATGCTTCTGCACCACAACAATTACTATACATATTGCTTTTCTAAATAACCCATTAATCTATCGTGTCCTAGCTTTGCAGCTTTAGTGTATTCTTGGTGTGCATATTCTAATGCGAGTATCTTAACATCTAGTTTTTGTTTGTCTGTTAATCCTAGATTGTCTATGCCTTTGTAAAAAATTTCTTGGTTTGTCATATCTGTTTTGTTAGTTAATAATAATGCAATATACAAATAAATATCATATAAACAAATAATTTAATAACTTTTATGATATAAAGTAATTACCCCTATTTGGGTTTTGTAGTTGATACGATACACTATAACGGATCGCATCCAGACAATGATTGAATTTATCTTGTGGTGTTTTAGATTTTTTCTCTAACCAGGAGTAGTTGTTTAATTCTTTGATTAAGTTAATGCTGTTTTCTTCTACAATTAAATCATAGTCTTGTAGTAAAGCTATGCCATAGGTAATTGATCCTTGACCTTTTATTGCTTTGACTACATTACAACCTTTTGCTTTAAGTTCGTGTAGCAATCTGGGTTCTGCACTATCACCTACTATAAGACTATTTTTAGCGTGTTTAAGGTTTAGTTCAGCTATCTGTGATGTGGTAAGACCTTTCAAGTAAAAACATTCCTTTAAATAGATTATTTTGTTTGTGGTGTCTATGTTAGTTTCTACTAATGTATTTTCATCTGATGCAAAACCATAATCTTGACCAAACACACTTACACCTACTTTTTTAAACTCACCTATTTTCCAATTAGTAAAAATAACACCTTCTGCTTTTTCTAACCAGCCACCTAGCATTTGATGTTTGTATTTCTCTGGTCTACGTTTCTTAATGTTTTCTATTTGCTCTAAATAACTTTTAGATAGGTTTTCTATGTTATCTAAATATGTGGTGTGTATATAGGTTGTGTTTCCTTTGGTTGTGTTTACACCAGCTTGTACACCTTTATCTTCAAAGAACCTATTGTATATCCAATGCTCTTTTGTAACTGGGTTTAAAATTAAGATAACCCTATTCTTTTGGTTTAGGTTTCTTACACTTAAATCTATTTTATCAAAGATGTTTTCATCTTGTAGTTCTTCTGCTTCATCCATTACCCAAGTGCTTACGTTTGTTAAAGACTTTAGGTTTGCCGTTTGGTCACCACTTGATGTCTTGATACCCTTGAAGATTATCTTGCTACCAGATAGCTTATTTCGTATTTCATCTTTTGTTATATAAAAAGCATCTTGTAAGTTTAGCGTTTCTATCTTGTCTATAAATTCTGGTATTATAGAAATGTATGCACTCGATAGTGTAAACCTTGTAAATAGAATTGTATGCCCAGCTTCAAAAGTGAGCAACAACAATAACAAGTTTATAGAATACGATTTACCCGAACCACGTCCACCAGTAACAATATAATACCTGGCATCTGATGTCTGGATAGGGTTGTACTTTGGGTCAACTTCTATCACTTAAATTTTATAATATCTTTAAAGTTAATATTAAACCCATCGGTTGATGTTATGTCTACACTCTCTTTTGGTTTGCCATATCTATAACCAAAGTATAAACTCATTGCTCTGCTATCACCTTTGAAGATCTGTTTACCAAGTGTTTTTATAACCTCATCATTATCTATAAGGTTATCTAACTTTTCTATAAGTTTAAGTTCATCTGCTTTCTTTGGTCTTCCAGCACCCTCTCTTGCACCACCGTTATTTTTTCTTTTATCCATTTGAAAATATTTTGTTTATTCAATTATATAACGTAATTAAACTTTGTTTTTATTTAGCTTTAAGTTTAGTAGTCTTTCTCTTATTGCTTTTCTTTCTTTACCCTTTGGTAATTTGTCTAATAGTTGTTGTAGCTTTTGTATTAGTTTCTTTCTTGTCATAGTTTTAAAATAATATTCCTTGTACTTGTGGTTTATATTCACTTATGTATCTTTTATTTTCACCTTTAGGATATTTTAATGTTTCAAGTTTAAAGTTTTTTAAACATTTCTTTTTAAACTTTTTGCTTCCACTAAATAATATATATCTGTGTTTTGGTAATATTTCTATTTTCTTTAATTCAAGTTTTTGTATTATATCATTTGCACAAGGTATCCATTCGTAATTATTCATAACACTATCAAAGGTATCATCAAAGTGTAAAATTGTTTTAAGTTTGTTCCAATCATCAACATTTGGAAAACTAAAACCTTTATCAGTTCTAAACCAATGTTCAAGTTTTTGTCTGTGTATATTTAATTCTTTTGATAACATTTCATTATTGTAGTTGGAGAATGTTTTGCTATCTCTTAAAAATTGTGCTATTAATTTTTCATCAATACTATTTTCGTTTAGTCTTTTTTTAATTATTTTAAATTTATGATTAATTACTTTATCAATTAATTTTAAACTTCTTTTGCTTGGTGTTTTGGTTAAAAAAAAACCTCTTTTTGCATTTTGATATGGTACTGGTGTTTTAAATTGGTCTTTTGTTATGTCTATAATTTGATTATTGTTATTTTTTAAAAACCAATGTGTGCTATTTTCGTGTTTAATATGATAAACTTTTAAATTATCACTACTTAAATGATAGTATGTTTCACTTGCTACATAACAATGACCAGTAAATTTATTTTTATCTAATATGGCTCTGTATTCTTCTTTAAGTAAATCATCAGATAAATTTAATACAATTCTATCTATTAGGTTTATTTCTTTTTTTAATGATTTTTGTTTATGTCCTATATTTCTAAAATGAAATTCTTCACCATTTTTATCAATTAATTTTGTTGTGTTACTACTCACTCCAGTATATATAAAATTTGTTGCTTGATATATATAACCGTTGTGGTTCATATTAGCATCTGCAAAAGAAACTATTATTTTATTATTTGGTATTTTTTTTATTGCATTAGCTACAAAAAACGATAATGTATTTTTTGGTAATCCATCATTAACAACTAACCTATTTAATTCTAATACATATTCTTTTAAATAAGAACCACAAATACTTTCTGCAAGTGTACTACTTGGAGGCATACCAAAAGTAACAACACCAACTAATATATTTTTATCATTAAACAAACCAAAAGCATATGTAATACTACACATTCTTTTTGCATAGTGCTTATTTAAAAGCCAGTCTTTACATTCATATGTTTTTATTCTGTTTACTTTCATAGCTTTTCTATTTCGTTTAGTACTTCTTGGTAATATTCTATGTTGTTAGATGGTTTTATTATTTCGTTTTCTAGTATTAGGTTTATATGCACCTTTGCACATTGCTTTGCTATACCACTACTTATTGTATCATTAAACCCTTGACCATCTACATTGTAAAACTTCTTATATATGTTGTATGCTTTTTCTTTTGGTGTTTGCATAAATAGCCATTCTTTTTTTATCATATTATCATAATTAAAGGAAATAAACATAATAGCACTATTGCCCAATATACTTTCCAGAATTTAGACTTTACATAATAATCTTCCCATACTATGCAGTGAAACCCAAAACTCAACGCTAAACACAATATTGTTTTTATAAATTCTATCACGTTGCACAGTTTATTATTTCATACTCACTATTGTTTTGCTTCCATTCAAAAGACTTTAATACTAAAGCTGCTCTTTCATCATACATTGTTCTTTGATCTTCTTCTAGTGTTCTGTATTGCTTTTCGTTTTTAGTATAACCACCGTTGTATTGGTTTAGTTTTTCTATTGCCTTAAAATAATCTTTTTCTAATGTTGCATACTTTTTTTGTATCACTTCTAATTTAGATATTTGGCTATACTCTATTTGTGATTTAACTATAAAGTTACTTTCAAGTTTATCATAGTAATCATAATTTGACCGTTTATATACTGGGTACATTTTATTAGCGTGAATTGCAGTTGCGTGGTCAAATGATTTACCTTTTGATTTTATAAAGTCAGATATACTTACCCACCTCATATCAAGTTTGTTTCTTAATATATGACAAAGCAACGCACGATGTTCAACGTATTCGTTTTTTCTTGTTTGTTTGTATATATCTATGCCAGATAACTTAATAAGTAAATCACTTACTTGTTCTGGTGTTTCTAGTAGTATTGTGTTGTAATTCATTTACTTTGTAGTTTTTGTATGTATAAAGCTGCATCCATTAGTTCTTCTTTTAAATGTTGTAAAAAGTCATCGTGCTTGTTGTCTTGTAGTGTTGTTTTGTATTTGTCTATACCTACACAACTTCTTATGTCAAATTCTTTTTTTAACTCTTCTACTATTTTATCTGGTTTGCTATTAAACTTTTTTTGTTTTTGTTCGTTTTGGTATTTATATCTTTCTGTTAAACTCATATTTCTTATATCTTTCATTGTGTTCTTAATTTTAAAAGGTGATAGCACTCTGCGTATTTTTGTTTTGCTTTACCTTTGTATTCTTGTTTAAATAATTCATATAGCTTTCTGGTGTATTGGTATTTAGTTGTGCAGTCTTTAAAATGCTTTTCTGCAAACTTCTTACCCTTACCTTTAAAGTAGTTTACATTATCTGCGGTATCACCCTCTATCATTTGTGAGTAAAAATTGTATATAGCTTCTTCTTCTGATATGTCTAATATCTCTTTATGCTTATAGTGATAGTTGTACATCAAGCAAGGGAATTGTTTATAGTCTTTATCTATTGAAACTATCATAACCTCATCCCTACCAATATCATCACTAATCTGCTTCCAATACCTGGCAACCATATCATCAGTTTCTACACCATAACCCCATATGCTATCGTAATGGTCTTTTACAAATTGGTGCATCTCATCTAATAAAGGCGGCAGTTCTTGTTTCTTTCTGTTGGCTTTGTACTTTGGTGTGATTAGCTTTCTAAAGTTACCCTTTGATCCACTAAAGGTTAGTACTTTATCTATAGGGTATTTTTCTTCAAGATGATTTACAATAGACATAAATTGCTCATCAAACTTTGCCCTACTATCTTCTATTTCGGTATAGTAAAGTTCATCATCGGGGTTTTCTCTTTTTCTGTAACAACTCGCAAATATTAAACTATTTGCATCAATTAGCAAAATCATCTATTGTAATGTTTAGTTTTAAATAATTCTTTTTACCTGGTTTTACTTGGTAGTTTATAAGCACATCAGTTATCTCACTATCTTGTTGTAAGTGAAACTCTATTTGCTTTTTTAACTTTTCCCAAGCTGCTTTGTTTATTTCCATAATGCAATATAGTTATTATGCTTGTAAACAAAAAATTTAAAAACTATTTATTGAAGATTAATATTTATTCTTACTGCTTGGTTTTCTTTCAGTAGGTAAACATCTTTATTAATTCGTTTCTTTGTCCACATTGTAGTATCTGGGCAAAACTTTTTAACTGGCTTTGGCATCTCTAAAGTGTTTAGCCAATACATAAAATTACCTTTAGGATCATTTACAAAGTATATCTTTACAACATCATCAAGTGACATTAAAGCATCGTACTTGTCTTTTTCAAGCATCTTTTCTTCATAGTACTTATTGCGAAATTTCATCTCTATAACACAATCTATACCTTTGGTTGTTTTACCTTTTGCATCGTATCTTGAGTAACCCTCACCACACCATTCTAAATCC
>Ga0181397_1000418_pt1 | contig 16091 bp, 18 predicted proteins | sample 20SPOviralmetaG_FD_130126 | JGI IMG/M metagenome (GOLD analysis project Ga0181397, IMG submission 130126) | Marine viral communities from the oligotrophic San Pedro Time Series (SPOT) site, San Pedro Channel, CA, USA - 20 SPOT_SRF_2011-02-23 | ecosystem: Environmental > Aquatic > Marine > Strait...
AAATCCCGCTCGTAGTATTAAGTCCTATAGTATAATAGGCACATGGTAGTATTCCCGAGTCAGGTCAAAGGGGAGCGACTTAAGATCGCTTGCTATACGCTTCGGGGGTTCAAATCCCCCTGCTACCACCAGTTCCATGAGCTCAGTTGGTTAGAGCACTCGTCTTATGAGCGAGAGGTCACGGGTTCGAGCCCCGTATGGAACATTGATTGATTACCATAAGTAATTCGGATGGAGTTAATCTCTAGTCGTTAGTCTCTTCTTCTAATAGGACTCTCCTGTCACCTGCGCCGTGTCAGCCTGCAGAGTAGGATATTGCCTCGCTTGGAGCGCAAAGATCTCGGTGAAAATCCGAGAGAGATAATAATGCTGGTCTAGCTCAAGTCGCTTTCGGGCAAACTCAGGTTTAAACCTGGGGACGTGGTCAGAGCGCCGGACTTTTAATCCGGAGGTTCGTGGTTCGAGTCCACGGGTCGGCACTAAGTCCTCCATTCTGTAGGAGGCAATCGGCTAGTGAAAACGCGCGTGGTGCGCGTCTATCAAGTATTTCACCTATAGCAACCCGGTTGATTGATTACATGAAATTGAGAAACTTCGGTTTCTTGGTATGCCTCCTGTGTTAAAGAAGGTTTCTCTAAGCATATGGTTCCTTCTTGGGACGCCTTGACGGGATTATGTGTAAAGAGTTGCTGGACTTTCATTTGAGGGGAGATGCTCCGAGGCGGGTGTTTAATGTATGAAAGAAATTGGGAGTGTATGGTGTCCCTGGGAGGTAGGTCATGTGAAAACAAGACACGCGGGTTCGATTCCCGTCACTAGCGTCAAAGTCCTCCACTTAGGAGGCAATTCGTTCGTAGAATGCTTTGCGGTCAAGCTAAGTCCCTTGGGAGGCTTATTGAAGCATATTTTAACCGATATGTGGAAAACCGGGTTCAACTCCCGCTACGAACCAAGATTGGTTGCCTTAAGCAACTTTGGGGTGTGGCTCAGGTGAGCAAGTGTTCCGAACTGGCAACGGTGAGGGGTGGATGTCCAATTCACAGGCGTAAGTCCAACACTTCGGGATCGTTACCCGATACATCCACCAAGCTATGGTGGCCGAGTGGTTAAGGCAGGAGCGTAACTCGCTCTGTGGTTGGTATTATTCATATAAGTTCTTTCTGAATCGTTTATGGACCGAAGACTGGCGACTGCAGTAACGCAATCGGGTGTCTGTATGGGTGAAAGTATAGAAATTGTCTCTGAATGTATCATTTACGTTAGACAGCATGGGTTCGAATCCCGTTCATAGCATTAAGTCCTCCAATCCGTGGGGCAATTTTTTTTGTAAATTTGATAGATATTAGAAGAGTATTTCAAACAAATTAAATAACGAAGAATGATTCTTACTCGCTTCGCGGTGATTGCTCTGTGTCTGTCGTGTGTGAAGGGAGACGAAGATTATCCCATAGAGGAGATAGTCCTTGATGTCGGCGCGGGGATGGCTGTCGCCGCCTGCGAAAAAAACGAAGAGTGTTCATCTCTGATGTCCACAATAACTATGTTGGCAGTCGTCCTTGCCTTTGCTAGCTGGTGTCTGTGTCCGGGTGATGATGATTACGAAGATTACAATGATAGGAAATATTTTAAGAGAGGTGGTGCAATGGGAGCGGGATACATGGTCGGTCGTCAAATATTTTAATATGAACCCATAGGTATAAATTTTATCAAGGATATTTAATTTTTTATCTAAACATTTAAAAATAAATTTGATAGAATATTTAGAAGATCTTCCAACAAAGAATTGATTAAAGAATGGCGTACGCAAAGAGAACCTGCTTTGATGAGCGACAGAGGAGAGAGGATAAAATTAACCGAGAAAGATCTTCTTCTATACGATCTACTCTCACAGAGCTACCTCGTTCATCTGTACCTCTACGGTGCGACATGAACAATCGCCCTAAAAATGGTCTATATTCAGTCACTCTCCGGGATTTTCTTCAAAAATACTCCGAAGAACTCGGTGATTATTATGGAGAAGATTTCGGACAAGACCGATATGTCGGGGATTATCGGTATGGAGACACAATTGTTTTCTGTTTGGTGGATGGTGGAGAAGATCATTTGCCGGCAGATATCAAAAAGAAGATTCGGAAGGCGGGAAAATGGCGCCGAAACAAACTTAAGCACCAGTGGTCGTACATGAACCCACTGAACAGGGTTCACGGTTACATTATTCTCAAAGACGTAACAAACGAGAATAGTCCGGGTAAAACTCTGTCTATCTCCACTGTCTGCGCCACTCACTTCACGAAAAAGAAAGGTATAGGGAAACACTTAATGGATCTCGCGAAAGAGTATGCTGAAAAAATGGAATATAATGATATTATCTTGGAGGTGGCGAATGAATTCGCCGATGAGAGAATTGAGAGCGAAACAGAGGAAGAAGAAGGAATCTTTCAAGAAGAAGAAGGAGAAGAAGAAGAAACAGATAAATATTACGGGTGTTGGTTCCCAGATGAAAGTGTTATGGATATTCTTGGAGAAGAATTTTGGAAGAAGTGTATGAGAAAAAACAAGAGGGGTATTCCATATTTCAATCTGGAACAAGAATATATCGAATATTGTATCTGGGACTACCTAAATATTGAAACGAACTCTGAATCAGATGAACTATGGCTCGGAACCGAAAGAAGAATTATGGATGAAGATGACCCCAAAGAATGGGAATATGGTGGATTTTGGTATCATAAGGGGAAAAGGAGTCAGGAGAGACTTATGAAATTCTATGAAATGCATGGTTACAACGAAGATCCAAAAGTTCATACTGAATGGTGTTGCTTTTCGGAAGTTCCTTTCCCCACGATGAGACTTAAAATTTTATAAAGTCCTCTTGACGATTAGTTAGTAAATTTGATTTAATTTTTTATGAGTTTTTTAACAACAGAAATAAAATGACTTTCTCGTGGAAAGAACTCGTCTGCCACGGATTGTTGAAGAAGGTAGGAGATCCTTCATTGACGAAAGACCTCCTGAGGGTGGTGATGAAGGAACAACGGGATCACTTGGACGAAGAAGCGAGGGTGTATCATTCTGAGATTACAAGGGACAATCTCCTCTACATTCTTACAATGACTATACCCACTCGTTGTGGCAAGTTAAGAGATAGGCTCTTAGAGAGATTTTTCGCAGGAGAGCTTGGAGATTCTATCAGTATTCATCGTAATGTTACGGATGAGTTGGTTGCTTCGTGGGAAGAAAGGAAACCATATAGGCGACGAGATGCTGTCTGGACGGCCTTTTGTGGAGGATGGGAAGAACAACTGGCGGATCTGAATTTCATTATAGACGATCCGGCCTCGTGGCTGCTGCAAACAGCCACGGATGAAGAGGAGAATGTTGCTAAATGTGAGTGGTTTCAGGGGATTCATGAGGGGCGATATTATCTGTTCTGGCATAAGGATAGTTTCAACGAAGCAAGTCATTTTACGCACTGGTCGGTCACGGCATCCATTGACATAAATGTGATTGAAGGAAGAACCGAGGATAATCCTTGGGGATCTCAACGATACCCTGACATCTGCTGGGATCCCAAATATTTAAGAGAAAATCCCAAAGAAAGGAAGCACATTGATGATATGTTTCATAGGAGATAGTTAGTAAATTTGATTAAATTTTTTATGATATTTTAACAAAACAAGGAAGAACAAAATAAACAAATGACTCTCTCCTGGGAAGAACTAGCGTGCCATGGTCTGGGAAAGGAGATCCCCGAAAAAGAGGTGGTGATCGTTGTGATGGGGTATCTAAGACCCATGAGAAGAAAGTGGGTCAAAGATCACGGAACAGGTGAAGTTGAGAAATACATCATGGAGAATGGTCATCACGGAAAAAGAGGACTTTCCGAGACTCCTGAAATTTCTAAGGAGATGTGGTGTAAGTCCGCTCTAAGGAAAGAGTTTAAAGCCCAGTGGTGGTGGAGGGCACCAGAAAAACGTAGAGAAAAGTGTGGAGATTATGTTCTCCAAACAACCGGGGAATGGCCTAAACGTATAATGGGTATGCCAGATGAACTTTTAAAAAATGATGTTCATGGAGTTTATGAGCAATTAGACGGTGGTTGGGTTGAAAAACGGACTTGGGCTGAAGCGTGGTATCCGGGCAGAGAAAAAAAAGGTATTCCCAAAACCTATACCATGAAGAGATCTCTGTGGTATAGGAATATCCATGAGGGGAGATTCTTCCTATTCTTTAAACTGAATGAAAGATTGAAAGAAGAAGAAAAAGCGAGTCCAGGATACATTGAGAAATACTTTCATCCTGAAATCACTAGTGGAGAGTGGAATTACGAATCAGGAGCAAGGGCATACGATATTTGGGATTTATCTGGTCCATATCAATGTTCTTCGGATCTCCTTACGATTGATGGTCCGGGTATAAATCATTCTCCCGGGAAAGAAGTGAAGCACATTGATGAGATGTTCTGTTGAGAATAGATTAGTAAATTTGATTAAATTTTTTATGAGTTTTAACAAACAAATTAAGAACAAGGACAGAGAAACATAAGTTGAAAATGCAGGATTGGTCGACAATGACAGATGAAGAGTTGTGTATGGATGCGTTCAGTGAGGGGATCCCACCCTCCACCGACACGGGTGAAGGATTGCAAAGAGTTATCACTATATCTATGAACTCAGAAAATACACAGATGCCTTTTGGTTCAGTGAAGACAGCCCCATTCCTAGAACTATTTTGGAGAAAGACAGGTGCCGATTGCGATGGAGAAGAAGAATGGATGAACCTACCAGACGGAAATACATATCTGATCTGTCTGGCAACACACTGTGAGTAGAGGAATTGAAGGATATTAGTTAGTAAATTTGATAAAATTTTTTATGAGTTTTACAAATAAATAAAGATGTCTTTCTCTTGGAAAGAACTAGTCTGTCATGGACTCATGAAGAAGGTCGGGGATCCCTCATTGGTGAAGGACCTCCTCAAGGTCATTATGAAGGAACGGTGGTTATTCTTAGAGGAGGAAGCAAGGGAGTTTCATTCTGAGAGTATTGGACCGATTATCAATATATATATGTCTTCGTTACGCAGACCCCGCGGTGTCTGGGTCCGACCGCCTGCGTGTGTGCTAGCAGATGAGACCCGGCCATTCCACTTAAAATACCTCGATGTTAAAAAAGAGGTGCTGTGGCGGCAATGTAGCTTGCTGATCCATGGCGGCAGCTCTGCTGCGACTGCATGCGAGAATTCAGGGTGTGTGCGCCAGAGCTGTCGCATGCAGTGGCGGTGTGGCGGTATCAATTAACTTAAATTCTTTTCTATAAATATAATTTTATCACCAATTTTCTTATTGAATTTGAAAAAAGGAGTTAAAGGATCATTAGTTAGTAAATTTGATAAATTTTTTTATGAGTTTTAACAACTAAAATAAATGACTTTTTCTTGGAAAGAACTCGTCTGTCATGGACTCCTGAAGGAGATTGGGGATCCTTCATTGGTGAAAGACCTCTTGAAGCTCGTGATGAAGGAGCGGTGGTTATTCTTGGAGGAGGAAGCAAGGGAGTTTCAATCGGGGTTCGTTTATCCGGTTGTCGGAGTATATTTCCACAACAAGGTCGACCCTCGGAGTATTATCCATGAGTTTAAAAGAATCGCTGGATACTGCAAGGTCGCGCGGCCGGCTGCAAAGCTGGAGGAAGAGAGGTGGCTCACTGCCATCAGATACAAAAATGTTAATAAAGAATTTATCTCTTCGTGGAAGGAGAGGCAACCTGTTCGAAGAAGGACAAGTATCTTGATAGCATTGGTCGCCTGTGAGAGAGGATGGGAACCAGCAGAGGATGAACTAAACGATCTTTTATCAGATGAGGGAGGTCATGGCATGCGGTGGCTTGACCCACCATCTAATGCATATCAATGGTATCAAGGTATCCATGAGGGACGATATTATCTATTCTGGCACAAAGATAGTTTCAGGGCAGTTTCTCACTTCACAGATGGTCCCACCGGTGCCTTCGTGTTGCCGCAGCACCGAATTCGACGAGATATACTTAAAGCATCTATCGACATTAATGTCATTGAGGGAAGAAGAAGAGAAAATCGTTGGACGTGGCCTGGACGGTGGGGATGGTGGACGAGTTGCTGGAAATGGTTGTTAGATGAAGGAGTCAAGGAAAGGAAGCACATTGATGATATGTTCTGTTGAGAATAGATTAGTAAATTTGATTAAATTTTTTATGAGTTTTTAACAAACAAAAGAAACAAAATGACCCTCTCTTGGAAAGAACTCGTCTGTCACGGTTTGTCGGAAGAGGTCGGGGATCCCTCATTGGTGAAGGACCTCCTGAAGGTCGTGATGAAGGAGCGATGGTTATTCTTGGAGGAGGAAGCGAGGGAGTTTCATTCTGAGAATATGAAACCCCTCTTAAACTATATTCGTCAAGAGAAGTTGTGGATGCGGGGAAAAACTATTGTGATGACTGAACTTCACAACGCACGAGCAAATATTTGGTCGGATCTAATTAGTCACCGTCAAGCAATGCAGACGTTGAAGCTTTGTTGGAAACAACGGATACCAGAAGAAAGAAGACAGGCCGTGACAAGACACAAGGAATCAAACCTCCTTAGGTGGCGAGGCGCCACCGGTGACGAAGATATTAAGGAGTTGGGTCAGCAATACCCATCAATAGAAAAGAGTATAAAATGGTATGGGGATATTCACGAGGGTCGTTATTATCTCTTCTGGGATCAAAAGTTGGCAGTACCGATAGCAGACTGTGCTATGCGGAGAAGAGAGTCAAAAGCCTTCTTGATGTCGGGATTTGATATCAATATCATTGATGGCGAGGGATTGAATAAGAATATTTCGGATACATGGGTCTATGCATACGATCAATGGATAAAGAATCCCGAGGGATGGGGAGCAAGACAGTTCGAGTTCACGATGGTTCACGGAAGGGGAAAGAAAGAAAAGATGCACATAGATGATATGTTCTGTTGAGAATAGATTAGTAAATTTGATTAAATTTTTTATGATATTTTAAAACAAAGAACAAAAGAGAGAGATGAACATCTTCAGCGATTCCGATTTCCCAGCACTCGGGTCTACTCCTGCGAGGTCTCCCGAGAAAACTGTGGCTATGTCTCCCGAGAAAACTGTGGCTATGTCTCCCGAGAAAACTGTGGCTATGTCTCCCGAGAAAACTGTGGCGAGGGAGAGATGGGAATCTTCGCTGGTGGCGATGGTGTATCGGCGGAGCGAGGACGAGGGACCTTTTCATAAGGAGTGTTTCATCTGTGGTTCCAAGGGTGATATTCCGAGGGGGGAATGGTCATATGAGGTGTTCCTTCATGACAAGGGATTGTGTGAAGGTTGTTGCTCAAGGACACCAAGGATTGAGATTTTGAAGAGATATATTGATGAAACTAAACCGGAACAATGTCGCCAGTGGATAGAGAGTCACGGTGGTTCTTTGGATGAACTTCAAACGGTGAGTGAGTGGGTAATCAGAGATGCTCGTTTGTGGCCTCACGAACACTCGGATAAGGTGAAAGAGACAGATATCTTTCAAGATAGATGGGAATCTCTTCATTATTGGTCTGTTTGGATTAGAGAAAAAAGATTTAGAGGTGAAAAGGTCGCGTGGTATTCAACTAGACAGAAGAAGATGGTGGTCGGTACGGTGAATCATGTGAAGGATGGCGGAATATGTCAGGTGTATAGGAAACCAGAAACAGAAGATGAGAAGAATTTGGGTAATTTCTTTCAGAAAGATATCAAGACAATTCGTCTTCTACCACCCTTGTCTCAAGACGCTGCTTTAAAATTGATGAGGAGTACTCCGGGAATGAGGAGACCCAAAGATGTGTCTCCTTTCAAGTGTTGCGGTCCGTGTGATCGTGTTAGAATTTCATTGAGAGCACCCGGAGATGGATGGAATGGACCACACAAGAGTCCTCATATAGGGGACTTCTGTAAGGATTGTGTTTCAGAGATGCAAATATCTGAGAGAGATGGTAATCTTCAATTGGCTCTTCAATATTACTCTGACCGAGAGCATCGTGGTTTCGGTGGTGTCTATGTTGATAACGCGTATGGGAGACCCGGTAGAACATTCAGAACTTGTTCCTGTTCTAGTTGTAGTTGTGCGGCCCCTGGAAATCCCCACTTGAAGCAGGGATATGTCTGTGAAGATTGTGGGGAAAAAGGAAATGGTTGTGAGGGATGGTTTGACCGAACATCTCCTGTGGGAGGATTGCCGTATACTTGGGAAAAAGAAGACCACTGGTTATGTAAGAAATGTTGGATAGGGGCGTATTGGCTCCCAGGGGAATGGGAAACGAAGGAAGATGGTTCTATATGGTTTGAGAGTCGGTGAATAGATTAGTGAATAGATTAGTGAATAGATTAGTGAATAGATTAGTGAATAGATTAGTAAATTTGATTCAATTTTTTATGAGTTTTCAACAAACTAAAACAAGATGTATCTCATCATCTCTCAACTCTGCCTTGCTCTCACCGGTTCGTGTTTTCCCGAGAATGTGTTCGAGGACATTCTCTTTTATCTCCTTCAGGGTCAGAGAAAGAGGCGTATAACCTTGGGTAACAAGGTTAGAGACTTTCACAAGATGACTCCGTTTCAGTTGTCTCTTTCGGGATTTCCTCGAGAATATTATTCGGGTGATGAGTATGATACTCTGAATAAAATAAAGAAACTTTTGGGGGTCCGCCGCGTGCGGAAGTCAAAGGGATTCCAGAAAACATTTTTCACAAAGACCAGTGCAATCTCGGGCGAAAAACATATTATGGAACCGGTTTTCATATCTTTGAAGACATGGAAGGGTGAAGGGTTCAGTCCGCTGCGGCGGAGCCATCTCGGAGACCCTATCTGGAAGCCGCATCCAGAAAACCACAACTCTTTAAAGATTATTTTATATTTTAAGTCTTTGAATGATATGAAGGCAGTAGATTCGTTGTTTCGACAGAAGGGTTTCAATGAAAAGAAAAAATACACACTCAAGACGTTAGACATATCTTGGATGTCGAAGTGTGTATTCTGCGGAGATTTTATGAAACCGAGGTCCGAAAGAGTGAGGACAAGTTGTTCAGATTCAGAGGAACTATCTAGATATTGTAATTATGGGCTACCGATTTCAAGTAAAACCGGATATGAATGGACTAGCTATATAACAGATGTTCCGATCTGTACGTGTTGTAGAAACTCAAAGGAGAGACAGAGTGAGAACCGAATGAATATGCTCTCGCGGAATGGGGAGGATTTTGCGACACCTCCTTCTCATTTTAAGAATAGTAAAGAATATCATCAGTTAATAGCGAGAATGTATCCGAAACCCGATCTGAGTCACATACCTAAGGATATCAAACTTGATTGGGCTACACCATTGGATTACTCCTTGACTTATTGGGATTTGACGGAGCCACCTAGTCACGGATCTGCCTCCTTTTGGCACCCAGATCTTTCTGCAGATGAGTATATGAGATATAAGCAGTATGAACGGAATCTTTCAATAGAGGATGCGGCAGGTGAAATGGACGATAGAGATTCAACTGATTCTTGGATGGACTCTGGATGAATGATTAAGAATATAAATTTGATAGAATTTTTTATGATATTAATAATAAAATTTGATTATTTACTTTCTATTCAATAGTAAAGAAAAAAAAACATGACAGATACCGAGTTTGATTATACTCTGGAGATAGAGTTTGAGAGGCTCTCCGATGGAGATCTCCACGGTATTCTCAACTTGCTCTTTAAATGTTCCACTGAATGCCACGGCGACATAGAACTCTTAGCAGATGAGGTCATTCGTCGTCTGGACGCGGTCAATTATGAAATCAGAGAAAGACATAACAGGAAGCTGAACCAATTAATAATTTCCACCTTCAATACTCTCAAGAAACTTGTCCCATACAGACCCAGCACAGGTACCAAGATTCAAATTATCCACGACAGATACAATGGATATGTGAAGGGTGATTCATCTCCAGTTGTAAGCCCCGTCACTTCACCCAAGGTTGATGAAGTCATGGCTCCTAAAATAATGAAGAAAGTTAAGAAAGTGTACGATAAAACCCCGAAACCTGAGGAAAAAGAGAGTCGTGGGATAAAATTACCGAAAATAATGACGAAAAACCGAAGATAGATTGATTTAAATTTGATAAAATTTTTTATGATATGTTAAACAAACAACACAATGTTCTCTTGGAATGAAAATGTCGCGATCTCCTTAATTCATCTCCTCCGAGATCCAGAACTGATCATCTACTTCATGTCTCTTCTCAAACCCATGAGAAGAGAATTCGTCGAAGAGGAAGCGAGAGAATGGCATGAATCCCTGAGAGTTTCTAAAGAAGATCGCTGGAAAAGTGTCTCTGAGTTGAGTAAGGCAAGGAAATTTAGTCTAATGAATTCTTCTGTTCCGATCACGTGTAAGTTGCCATTTGACGGGGGGATGTGGAGGAACTCTTGTGCTCTGTTGAAATCTATTCTCTATTTCCGCTATGGATTTCTTAAATTTTCCCAGGGAGAAATATCATACAGTAAAAAGATACATACAGTGAATCTTATATTGGGTGATACTCCGACAAGTCAGAATTTCCGCAATCAATGGGACATCGTCTGTATACGGGAAGCTCTCATGGACTTTATACTGTTTGAAGATACCGATCACGCGTATCAGGGATATCCGGAATTAGAAGATGAAGAAAAACCTTTTATATTTGTAGAAAAAACAAGGATTGATGGAGAAGACAAGCCAATTATGAACATCATTAATTAAAAAACACTTAAAAATTTTTTATGTAGTTACTGTAATCTTAATGTCATTCACATCCGATTGTTTTTCGGGTGAATGCGGTTTATGTTTCAATTGTGAAAATACAACAGAAATGAAATTTAATAGAAAGTCTTTTAATAAAGAAAATAAATCACCAGATGAAAAGAGAGCAAGAGATCTTTCTAAAATGTTAGGGAAAAAAAATGTTGAAGAATATACAGAATTTTATAACAAGAAATTGTTCGCTTGGTGCGAAAAATATGGATATAAGGACCCCTTCTGTTACGGATACGCACAAGGAAAGATTACATACAATAATCAGAAATTTAAATTAGTGGAAAAGAAACATTCTCTTTTCTGCGAAGATATTTACTGTAAAATGGTTTATGAAAATACTTCACCATGGGAACAGGATAAAAGATATCCAATTATTCCTATTTATAAATCGGAGAATAATACTCTATGCGCTGTCTGTATTGGTTAATAATTTATTTCTTTTTCGTTGCTTTCTTTTTCTTTTTATTCGGTTTCTTTTTCTTTTTAGTTGCTTTTTTTCTCTTCCCAGAACTTTTAGGAACATATAGATCTTTTTCAGAGGTTATTTTTTTAAATATCTCATCTGCCTCTTTCTGTTCGGTTGAACTTAATTTCTGATATTTAGTAGAATTCGCGCCAACGTGTAGTGATACTTTCTGCCAGCATTTTTTTATTTCAGATGGGTCGGCAACAGGTGTTTTCATATCTTTTCCTAGATAGCGTTTAACCATATTTCTGAAATATTTATTGGGAATTAATTTAACGGACGATGTACTCGGGGAGATAGGCGTTGACCTAGATCCCTGTGGGGGCACAGATCCAGGGGCTTGACGCAGGCTTGGTATGGGTCCAATAGGATTTTCATTAACATATTTCTGCTCAAAATCACCGAAAAATTTCCGGGACTTGGACTGGGTATCAAATACTTCTGATTCTTTTCTTTCTTTTTCCATCAGTCCTTCTTCTTCTATTATAGATTTTTCCAATAAGGATGTTAATTCTTCTTTCATTTTACTCATTTTCATCTGAATATCTTCGGCTAATTCTTGGAATGAATCTATTGTATTTCGGGTAGTTTCCAATTCTTCTCTCGGGAGTAATCTTTTTAATTCACTCACCGTTTCATATATCATATCACATTTACCATTAATGGACCTCATTGAAACATCGTAATCGAATATAATGCGCATAATATCTTCTTTCGTGGGAGTATTTCTACTCTTATCTAATGTTTTTAAAGAAGACATACTCTTCCTTTTCATATTATCGATTTTATCTAAATCTTTATTTAATTGATCGCATAATCCCGACATTTGATCGGTTACGATATGAAAATGTTCAATTCTACTTTCCCTCAAGATATCTCTATTTATCTGTTTATTTTTTTCGGAGACACCGAACACCATTTCCATCCAACTCGGTCCCAATGTTATCGGTGATTCGTATTTACGCATAATATAAATTTACATATATTTTATTTAAATATCAGATTGTATGAAATATCAGATTGTATGAAATTAATATAAATCCTAATATCTGCGAAATAAATAAATATTCGCGAATATATTTAGCAACATCTTTACACTTATCTTCATTTCCTATATCATATAGTAATTTTATCATTATTCCAGAAACTAATAATGTAAATGATTCTATTATTTTTTTATTTTTAGAAAATAAATTACCTAATATTTTACTTAATTTAATTAAAAATAAACGCGAATGTGTCCGTTTAAAAACGTTGCTAATTTTTTTATAATTATGGAATAAATAACCCAATAGTATCATCGCGAATATAAATAAACACAATTCTACGATATAAAAATCAAAGAATACATTTATATACGGAGAATTTATTTCCTCGCAATTGGATTCATTTTTAACATCATATAGATACTTAAGGTTAATTAAATTTAAACATATCGGGATAATAAAAATTGCGACACTCAATAAAGAAATCATATATATTAAATAATATTTTATTCTTCAAGATTATTAATGGACTTTCCTGCTATATCCCCTGATACGTTTCCTACTCTGCTTTCGGGGCTTAGGGGTTTTTCTAGATTGTCTCCGGGTCTGGTTTTTAGGTTTTTTCCTACTCTGGTTTTTTGGTTTTTTCCTACTCTGGTTTCTAGGTTTTACAGTCTCCCTTCGGGGTTTTATCGCTTTAACTTTAGGATAAAGTGGTTCAAAGTGGTGTTCATTACTTGAAACATTTTCACCTATATTGTGATAAATATGAATATCATTCATTACATCGGGTTTCAAACCTATCTGAAATCCTAAAGCCGATGATTTAAATTTACCTTTATTCTTAATAAAAACACGGATACTTCTACCCAAATAATGGGAAATGGCGTATATTTCTATCTGACCAGCATAAGATTTATATTTTTTCATGTAAGTTAAATATTCTCGGACAGTTTTATATTTCCGACAGTCATCAGCATCGATACATTCATCAACCTCATCTTGTATTTCTTCTCTTATGGTTCTCCCCAGTTGGGGTATCGCGTAATCAAGATTTTTTTCTAACCAATTAACACAATCTCTTCTTAATTTTCTCGCCCTCGTTTTTCCATTACGGGCATAGGAAGTAGCTACGACGTGACTCAGTGAACCCCCCTTTCTATTTACTTCATCCGAACTCTCTTCCATTATTAAAATAGTGGCCAATGAATGAAAAAAACAAGATCCATCCCCCGCAACACTCATATGTATGAAGTCTTCGTATTTCATTATAATATTTCACATAAAAAATTTCTATCTATAATCCATTCTACAATTTATTCACATCATTCGTAACCTTCTGCAACAGATCCATTAATTTCAGATACTCTCCTTCGCTGATCTTCCCCTGTATATCGTAAATATTTTCTCCTATCTTGGATACAGTCTCCTTTATCCCTTTCGCAATCTCGGTATTGTTTTCTCTCGCATCTTCATTCTCATATTCTCCCTCGTAAACATTCTCTTCGTCCAAAACCCAAGTCCCATCTAGAAGTTGGGACCATTCTCCATCACCGTATTCCATACATTCAGCCATATCCGGATAAATGTCATTACAAACAGAGCACACATGTTCCTCAGGAGATCCCCCGAGCGGTATCATTGAAATACCATATCTCCGAGCCATTTTCTCTGAAACGAAGCAATTGCAGCACCAATTATAACCCGAAAATGGTCTGTCTAGCATCTCTTCGCAACAACCACACATAAGACGCCCATCGTGTTCTCTCAGACTATCGATTGGTTCACCCTGTCCCGTCCGAATTCTTTCCCAGATGCACCACTCGTCCTGAGAACAGATTTCACACCTCCGTAAATTTTCACGGCGTGTATCTATCCAGAGATTGTCATGATCATCCTCCGAAATTTCTAGATCCAACGACTCTTCTTCATCCCACTCGGAGAATAGAACCCTCGCAACTGGTCGCGCAACCGAAGCCTCGTTCTCGGCTCCAGAGACCACACTTTCTATCAGATCTCTCACCGTTCTCTCAACTTGAAGTTTCTCCAAGATCCCCTGCTTCCATTCCCAGGTGCTGTAGTCGGGACCCCGAAGAGCGTCATATGAGATTTCACAGATGAAAGCCATTAGTATTATTTTATATTAGACGATCTTTTATAAAAGGTATCAAATTTAAATTTAGTTAGTGTGAACATAAAAAATTCTATTCTAATCTAATCATATCTATCTAAACTATGCGCGCTTTTATGACAGGACCGTTCAGTTGAATAAGTAGGTCTAGTTTCTTTTCCAGTTCATCCATCTTTGTATCCGATTCCCGTTTCATTTCCCACGCCAATTGTGAGCACGAATCACGAGAACTCGCACTGGGTCTCTTCGGGGGTGGGACTCCCATCGGTTTCAATGGCTTCAATGTACAGGGTCCCACACTATGAACACCACATATCTTGGGGGGACCACACCTTGCCAACTTGGGTAGAACGGGTGGTGCACCCGGGACAAACTCGGAGGCACGAGGATTCAAGCTACTCCCCCCCCTCATAAACTCTGTATATTTACCATACAATTTAAAGAAGTGATACCGGGGATAGTCTTTTACAGACTGGTCGGAAAGAGAAATCTTGAAATCTTCGTCTTCAAGTTGTTCGGAGATTCTTTCAAACCGAGACAAGAACTCTTTCATCAACTCCTTGTTCTTGCTCCAGATTTCACCTGCCCCTCCATTAAGGAAGAACTTCTCCCTGGCCTCAACACCGTGGGCTTTCTCGCAATAATCGGCGAGCATCTTGGAGAAGTTCCAAGAGAGACGATCTGTGCGATCTCTCCCATCCAGCATAAACGTTTGCACCACGTACGCCCGATAGTCAACCCAGCCCAGCGTCACCGCCAGAAAGTCCACTTGTCGACCCACGTCCGATTCCGTCAACATCCGGTCGATGTGTTCGTCCCGGGTGAAGACGCGGCAACCCACCTTCCGCTCCGGCGCTTCACCGGACCATAGCTCGTGGTCGCGGTTGATGGAGACAAGGAAATCGGCCTTTTCCAAGCACGCACCCTGTCCGTAACCCTCGTAGTATCGGTATCTCTGATCCACATCAGACCACCTGGGTTCGGAGTGCTTCTTGTCCTCTGGGTCGTAGATGTCGGCGTAGTGGATGAGACCGGAAGACATGCTGGGGTTCTGGTGTGCAGTTATCTGTTTCTATTTCTCTTTCAGTTTGTTTATTTGTTAGAAGATCTTCTAACGACTATCAAATTTTAACCCCGCGATTCAATGAAAAGACATAAAAAATCTATAAGAGATCTTCTAACTATCCTAATCTTGTCCTAATCTTGTCCTAATCTAATATCTTCTCTCTTTTATTCATGTTGCCCGATTCATAGTCTCAAACTCCCGATAATCAATTAAGAGTTTCTCCTTGACGACCTCTGTCGCCCATTCCTCAACCTCAACCATGTCTCGGTATTCTCCGCCGAGGCACACCCATTCGTCGAAGCTACTGGGTTTCACGGTTTCCCTGAGGACCCGAACTCTTTCGGCACGCTCTTGTGTGTTCATCCCGGAGAACTGTTCGCGTTGGTCTTTCTCTTTCAGTTAGTTTAGTTGTTAGAAGATCTTCTAGGAACAATCAAATTTAATTCCCCACCTTTATCCGATGAACCCAAGACATAAAAAATTCTATTCTAATTGTTTTGTTTTTTTTGTCTTTTTTGTTTTTTCTTTTAGATTGTATTGTTTAGTAGATGTTAGTGACTCCCTGGAATGTGACTCTCCAGGGGTATTTTC
>Ga0181397_1000422_pt1 | contig 16057 bp, 9 predicted proteins | sample 20SPOviralmetaG_FD_130126 | JGI IMG/M metagenome (GOLD analysis project Ga0181397, IMG submission 130126) | Marine viral communities from the oligotrophic San Pedro Time Series (SPOT) site, San Pedro Channel, CA, USA - 20 SPOT_SRF_2011-02-23 | ecosystem: Environmental > Aquatic > Marine > Strait...
AATGAACCTGTTCCACTACTTAATGTTACTGTTTTTTGTTTTCTAATTTGAAGTGTATTCGGTGTAAGTGAAGCTACAAAGTTTTTAGGAGTAGATGCTATCGCTACTGTTTTTTCTTGTTCTTGTAATCTAGCTCTTTGTCTGATATACTTACCATTTATATTAGCACCACTATCAGTTTCTATAGATGTATCACTAGTAACTGATGATACAATATGTGATGTACCGTTAGGAGCTACAATTATATCTCCTTCTTTTAATTCTTGAGTAAACTTAGTATTAACACCTGTTTGTGTTGAAGCTGAAGCACTACCAACAACTGATCCTGATAATACAAATTGATTATCTGTTGTGACTGTATCTGCCGCGAACACTGCAGCGTTAGTATCTATAGAAGCTTGATATACTTGTCTAACATCATCACTTGAATATGATCTAACAGCTGATACAGCTTTACCACCTGTTGTCGCTTGTTCTAATCTAATTGTATCTTGGGTAGAGAATGTACCTTCTACATCTATTAAAAGTAATGTTGTAGCATTAGCTGCTGTTGATGAAGCTAATGTTCCTTTAGCACCTGAGACTGAACCCTTAACTCTTTGACCTTCTGTTAAATTATAATTAGTATTCGCTACTGTAAGTTTAGTATACATACGAACATCAAATAAATGTAGTCTGTATTCTGAAGCTGATGTATGAACACCACTTGAAACTGTTACCGAAGTAGCATCATAGAATCTTACTCTAGCTCTACCAATTTCTGAACCATCTCCACCTTCAGGATTAGCTTTAGCTGTGTCTCTTAAAATAGCTGCTCCGAATGGTCTAATATCACTTGTATCACCTGTACCAAATTCTGGTTGACCGAAAGCGTTTGTAACTGTATAATAGTTACCGATTTCAAATGGTACGGCTTGAGCTCCAGCGTCTTGTTTTGTTCTAGACTTATCAATCTCTATGAAATTTTCAGAAGCTTTGTCTACTTCAAAACCTTTAACATAAGCTTTTCCTGATGATAAGATAGATACAAATTTAGAACTATCTCCAGGATTTACTGTATTAGATGAAAGAAAAACACCACCATTTAATCTATTATTGAAATGTTCTCTTAACTCGATATTGAAAGGTCTAACAACATAATCACCACTTTCATCAAAAGTTCTTCTAGCTAGAGTTCTTTCTAATGTATTGTAAGCTGATACTGCTGTTTGTTTTGTGATTGTACCAGCTTCGACTCTTGATAACTCAATGAAATTATCAATGTCTTGAGTTCCGGAAGTAGCTTTCGCTACTAATGTTAATTCAATTTTTAATCTATTAGCACCTGGTGCGTTTTCGTTTGAAGAACCTGACGCGTTGTCTAATAAAGATGTATCGTCTGTAGATGATATAGCTGTTTCTGTAACTTGTAATCCTATTCTGTATGTAGGTGTATTTGAATATTTGTCTAATAAAATTGTTTGTTCATCACATCTGACAAAGAAACCTCTTGTATAAAATACTCCACCTCTTACTGTAGCGGCAGATCCTGTTGAAGTAGAAGAATCATGTCCTGATACTTCACTAGGTAAAATAGTTTTAAATTCGTTAGTATTTGAAGCATCACTATAAGCTCCATCAGCAGCTAGAGTAACTTCTTGAAGTTCTTCATTATCTAAAAATTTAGAATAAGTTGTTGAAGATGAATCAGCATTAGCTTTAACATAAGTAACATATAAAGTAAGTGGATCACCACCTGTTGTAGCGGCTGTTGAATTAATTACTTTAGCTACGACACCAGAAGTTTGACCTTGATAAAATTTATCATGAGATGTAGTTCTATAGGTTTCAACTGTAGCTGTACCTGAACCGTTTGGATTAGCTGCATTGACTTTAACAGCCTCATACAATGTATTGACTGTAATTGTTCCACCCATAACGAGAGAACCTTCATCAAACACATGATTACCGAATCTTTCAACTTGATTCTGTAATATAGTTTGTAATTGAGTTAACTCTCTCGCTTGTATCGCATTAGATGGACGAAATAGAATTTTATGAAAATTCTTAGTTTCATCATAATCATCATAATAAGGCGATACATTTAAATCTGTATTCTGTGCCATTTATGTTACCTTACATTTCTACTATAAGTTTAATATCTTCAATCTGATCAGACGCTCTAGATACAGCTACTCTGTTTTCTAAGTAGATGATATCTCCAGAATGTCTTTGTACTTCTTCTGCTGTAATAGCACTAGAAGAATTCAATGTACCGTGATTTGTATTTGTTGCTGAGTATATAGTATTACCATTAGCAAACGCTACAAAGTTACCTGATTCATTCGGATACGGTAAGTATGAGATAACTCTATTTGTTGAATCTACTGATACTACAATACCTACTGCTGATCCTACTACTTCTGTAGAAGCATTACGAATAATTGTATCTACAGTTGGAGCTGAGAATCCAGAAGATTGGAAAGTCATTTTTTTATACGCTGTTCTTGTTGTAGCTGAACAAAGTGTATTACCACCTGAATCTGTTGGATTAACGATTACACCTATTTGTCTAAAATCGTTGTCTGTTGGGAAATCACCACTACCTTCTGAGTACTCAAGTCTTGAGTTTAGAATAACGTAGTTTCCACCGAGTTCTTCTATAGAATCAGAACCATGACCATTCTTAGGTTGAATGATGAATTCAATATTCGCTGAACTGTTTGAACCGTCAGCCGCTTGATTAGCATCATCAAAACCAGGAATATCTTCATTAGCAATAAACGCCGTTGTATATCCTGAACCTGCTGTAGTAATTGATACAGTTGAAACACCACCCGATCCGTTTGTTACTACTGTAGCTACACCACTTGAACCATCACCACGAATAGCTATATTCGCTGTAGTAGTTGACGCTGTGTAACCTGAACCAGCTGCTTTAATTCTTACTCTTTGAAGAGCTCCGTCTACTGCTCCGTTTTCAACATCCCATTGAGCTGAACCGTCGTCTGTAGCCGCGTCACCTAATCTACCGTCTTGAGAACCTGTATCAACTCCACCAGCTACTGCTAGTTGAGCTCCAAGTGTTTTGACTGGTATAAAATCGTTTGTGACGAATTTAATTACATCTGATGCTGATATCGAATACATAAATTTCCATTCATATCCATCTGATTCCGTTGGTGTAGCAAGTGTTGTATGATCTGGTTTTACAGTTGATGCTGTATTTCCATCATTATTTAAACACTTGTATACATTGTAATCATCTGTTATAACATAGAATAATGAATCCCACAAAGTTGTAGCTCCACTATTAGCTGTATTACCAGATGTATAGTTGTGACGATATTCGTCATAAGTTGTTCCGGAAGTCCAATCCCTTCTAACAATCGCATGTGATATATCCGAAGTAGAAATCTTCTTCAACGCTACCATATTACGATAAGCATCATACTCATCATTTGGACTGTCTACAGGTGTTGGCGGAGTTGCATCGTCTGTCCAAGCGTGTCCTCTGCCGATGAATGAATAAGCTACAGAAGAACTCTGTGTTATATCTTCGACAAACTGTTTCGCGTTGTTTAGACGAAATTTTTCAGTTATAATTGCTGCCATTGTTATTACCCTTTAATTTAATAATTTGTTATTATAGTTATTTATATCAGTTATCCGCTCTGAACTACAGCAGAATAACTTAATTTTGATCTTCTGTGTATTTCTTTCTCTAAACCTGATACAAATCTGTTTGGATATAAAGTACTTATATCACTAATTCTGATACCTTCTGACGGAGATTCTAAGATAAAATGTTCTCCAGTTTCTAATAATAAATCATCTCCTGATGATATACCACTTCCACCGTCAAGTTGTACTTTCTTCATCATACTGTAGTTTTCAGTAAACATCATGTCTCCTAAATCACCAATAGTTGGTCCTACAATAGATGAATTTTTCTGTCCTATCATATAAGCATCTTCTAATAGTAGAGGCTTACCGCTTGTTTCATCAATAAGTCTATTACTGTTTGTCTCATCAATTAAATTAAATGATTCTAATTGACTTGATTCTTCTGATACAAATACTAACTCATAATCAGCTATCGTAGCGTCTTCATAAGAAATATATGTATCATCTTCATTCAAGATTGTACCACCTTGTCCGAAATCTGTTTCACCCAATATTCTACCACTCTGTGGTTCGAATATTAAATTATCACCATCTTCTGTCATTATTCTTTCTGATAATATACTAGCTGATTCAAATAGTTTTTGACCAGCTGGTCTATGTCCGAAACTAACACCTGCTTGAGATGTAGTATTTAATGATGAATCGATTCTTAAAGCTGTACCTGTTAAGTTAGTAACTTTAGTATTAGAACCGACTGTTCTAGATGATTGTGTATTTAATGTTCGTGTCTGTTTTACACCAGCAGAGAATGTTCTACCTCTTTGTGTCGTAGCTTGTGTAAATAATGGAGATGAGATAATATTAACTTTTCTTTGTCTCATCTCTGAATCGTATGTTTCGTTTGGATCGTTCGCTGTAAGTTTTCTACCTCTACCATGGAACCCTGATATATAATCAGCATGAGCGTAAGTGTCTCCACCACCTTCTACACCATTACTAATTTTCTGATTAGCTGATGTTATTGTAGTGTCAGGTGTTATTGTACTAGGTTCCTCTTTAGTTACAAATACTTCTGGTATATGATGTAGTTCTATACTTGTAGCTGTAAAATATGTTGTACTCTGAGCTGTATTTTTAATTATTTCATTACCTAAGAACTGAGAACCAGCCTGTCCAAAATCTTTATTATCTCTATGAACAATGATAAATTTATTTGTAGTATCGTGTTCCATTACAATACCTAAAGCATTTGAAGTTGTACCTCGAACTTTAGTACCTACTGCTAATGTATTATCTAATGTAGAGTAATGTATCTTATGTTGATTATAATGAGGACTGATATCTAATTCTTTTGTAACTTTGTGACCTTTAGCTGTGACTTCAGCTGTTAGTTGTCTCTTAAAGAAATCTCTGTCTGTTTCTTCAACTGTATCTGTACCTATAATATAAGGTTGTCCTGATGATTGATCTTTTACTGTAGAAGCGTTTACAGACAAGAATCTTTCTGTAGTCATCACACCTTCACCAGTTTCTAATCTAACTCTACCTCTTGATGTACCAAATACAGCATCTTCTATCAAGTCTGTACCTTCTTCTAGTTCAATATCAGCTGTGTCTATTTTAGAACCAATAATTAGTGTAGGTATGAATGATCTTGTAGTTCTTGATCCGTCAAAATCTACATTATAGATAGCCGCTGATCCATCAACTTCACTTCTGATCGATACTTCACCAAAGAATATAGTACCAGCTGGTGATAATAATGATTTAACAAGACTTCTATATTCATTAATACTCTTACCTACTTTAATTAGATATGAGAAATCTTGATACTGTTTACTGTCGTGTATTCTCATTGAAGATACAGAAGGGAAACCTGTATCATTTAAATAGTTTCCATCTAATTTAGATGTTGAACCAACTTTACCTCTTGATGTACAAGGATTTATTTTACCTATATAAAAATTCTTATTATCACTTGTTGTTACATAATCACCGTCATTAAATATACCTTTAACATTCTCTAATGTCAACATATTTAAATCACCATTGAATGATCTTATAGTCGCTGTAGAACCTGTCAGAGCGGCTGTAACAGTAGTTTTAGATACAGGTGAACCTGAGATATCCCTCAAAATAGCATGTTGTTTATAGTTGCCGATTCCACCTTGATCAAAGTCATGACCCGGATCTTGTATTTTTAATGATTTGATATTTCCTATAGTATCACTATAAGCCCATAGTTTAGCTTGATGACCAGCTGTAACATTTGTTTGTGTGATTGTACACGATGCACTTGAAGTCCCACCTGTGATAGTACCAGACGGCACACCACTTGTATCTGTTGTTCTCTTATAAACTAATAATCTTTTCTTTTCTGTATCGTGTTCTACAACAACTAATTGAATGTTAGCACTAGCTGCTCCATTACCACCACTTTCTGTGATAACTTCTCCGACTGAGAATGTCGTACCTGTAGTCATAGTATCATAGTAAATATAACCACCCATAAAGACTTGTGGTAATGTCTTGTAACTAAGTCCGTTATTTGATATACTAATCTTACGAATAGCACCTGAAGCTTCATTGGCTATTATATTTGAGGTGTCTATTAATTTACCATAACCAAATTGTAATTTTTGAGTTTGTGCTGAGTCTTCTAATTTTAAACCACGATTATCTAGTATAACTTCTATCTTAGCACTGTTAGCTGGAGCTGACGCGAATGTAATTTTAGTTCCAGCTTGATCTGTTGTGAAACCTGTTGTTCGAGCAATCTCTGTACCAGCTACGAACACTTGAACTTTTCTTGGGTCAAATCCCATAGTAATATTAGAGTTATCTCTACCAGAGAATACTGTTGTTGAACCATCACCTGTAAATTCGTGTATACCTGGTTCAGTAGCTGTTTCTAATTCTATGTTTCCGTCTGTTACATCTATAAACGCTTCAGCATGATTACCTTCTGTACCTGAATTAACAAATACTACTTGATCATTAACTGAGTAACCTTGACCAGCATCATCAATCACAATTTCAGTAACACCACCTCTACTAATAGCTCCAATAACATTTATTGATTGTGAAGCTGTACCACCAGCTGGTGAGTTATAATTGAATGTATCTGATTCAGAATATAATGAACCAGACGAAGCTTGTTCTGTATAAAGACCACCACCCATTGTTCTAGAATCAGGTCCACCTGATTGAGTTGAATCTTGTTCGAATAAATCTGTGTTCTCATCTAAGATAGCGTAATCTGTAACTAGAATACCGTCTGTATCATATACAGATTCTTCTGATAATATAATACCTGTTCCATCTTCAATACCAATTGGTCTAGCTTGAAAGAACTGACCACCGATAGCGTGTTCGAATACCATCTCATCATCATCTTCAAATAATAGTTTATTACCGTCTTGTTGTATAATATATTGAGGAGTAGCTGATTCTATTCTTAAGATATCTTCTATATCTCCAGCGTTTCCATCTTCTTGACCGAGATATATACTTGAATCAGTCGGATCTATTTCAGTCATTACACCTCTAACTACAGCTGTAGTATCAGCTCTTAGTCCATCTCTATCAGATAATACAACTGTATCACCCACCTCAAATGTACCTCTATACGGTAATATTAATTCTAATTCGTAAGCGTTTGTTGTGTCGTTTGTTCCTGATATACCTGACGCGTCATTAATATAAGATGAAGCTGTCGCCACAGCGTTAACAACTTTTTGTACTTGTCCGTTTTTATATACTGTTAAGTCTTTGTCACTAAACAGTCTCATGATTGTTGGTTCTGAAAATTCTGATACTGAAGGTTTTATTACATTATCACCAGGAAATGTAACTTGGGCCTCTAAACCATATAGTATTCTGAATAAAAATTCATATGATTCTTTTGATCCTTTTGAAAGATATAATTCTTGTATATGTTTTTGTAATAATCTTTTATTAGCCAATACATCTCTATCAATGAATGGCATGAAGTCTCGTCTAAAATATTCTAAGAAATCACCCGAAGTTTTATCTACATCAGCATATGATAATAAATTGTTGGCCGCCTGTAATGGACTAGCTGTGAATGAAGCTACCTTAGCTTCCATACCAGAAGTCTTACCTACTATAGTTTCATCTATATCAAACTGTGCTTCTGAAAATTGTTCAATATAAAGGTTTGAACTTGTACCTATAACATCAACTCGCCCTATGGCTCCTGTTGTAGAACCTACAACGAATTCATCTTTTTCAAAAGATGTCTTTTGAACACCACCTGAATCAATGTCTATTTCATAATTAAATTTAGCAGAGGTTATAGAAGACGGAGCATAAGTACCTGACTCTTGTAAGAGATTACCTCTCTCACCAACTGAGTTAAATTCTTCCCCTGCGGTTGTTCCGTCTTCTAAACCAATATAATCAATGTCTGCCGCATCTTTATAGATCAGTTGACCTTTCTCTAAGAACTCAAAATATGTTTTGAGAAAAGAGACAAACCGAGGTCCATCTTTCTGATAAAATTCAGGTAGAAGTTCCTCGACTTGATCGGCTATTCTGTCATGAAAAATAGGCATAGTATATTAATTACCTTACGCTATAGCGTATCCGTTACCACCTATAACTACCCACTTAGATGAACTACCTGAGTACATTAAAATTACTGATTCGCCTAAAGCGTTTAAAGTAACAGTTGTACCAGTTAACATTCCACCAGCTGGTGTAATTCTAGAAGTACCAGAGTTAGAAAGTGCTTTCAAGTAGATGATTTTGATCTGACCTGATACACCTGCTGCTAGTGATAAATCATCATTAGCTGCTGATACTGTGTGTGATGTAATCGCTGTACTAACAGACGCTGCCTGTGAGTCACCTGTTTTAGCGTCTTCAGCTTCAGCGAACGCTATGAAATCTGGTAAGTAATTTAATAAATTAGATACTGAAAGTTTCTTGTTTACTGGAGTTCCTGAAGGATCATCAATTACATGAAGAAGGTCTTCACCTGCTACACTTGTGCTTAAATCCGTAAGCGCGGTTATTTTTTTATCTGCCATTTTAGTTTCCTCTTAAATTAAGCATTAATTAAACCTTGTTACCAAGGGATTCTACTCCATGCATATACATGGACCATTATTTAGGAGTAACTAGATGAGGTTGTATACCCTACTCCAGCACTCGTTTCACCACTAGCTACTGTATCAGCTACACCTGTAACTGAAATTTCAGAAGCTGTGATATCCAACAACTGATTCTTAGTTGAAATTACATCATTCGAACTAGGAATAGTTGTGAAATCTATAGATGAATCTGTATTAGACGTTGAACTATATGTCAAAGAATTAATACTGACTACACCTGTTGAATATATTATAGTACCCGCTGTATTATCAACGTATACTCTTGTTGAACCGTTTAAGTAATATCTTCTTATATTACCCTTTCCATCATCATCAAAGAAATAATTATTTATGTCTCCTGAGATGAAGAATCCTGTTGTAGTAAATACTCCACCACTATCCATATTGTGTCCTGCATGTGGATTATAAAGAGCATTACCAAAATCTAATGAAATAGATGAAGCTGTTCCGTCGATAACAGCTGTATATTTTTTTCTTAGTTTAACATTTGTAATATTCGATAGTATTGAAGATTCTGTACCATCTACTTTACTAGTTAATCTAGAATGTCTGAATAAAGTATCAAAACCTGAAAGTTCAGAATCATCATAAGAAAGTATAGCGGCTCTTACTAATGTTTCTAATGCCGACTTAGTTAAAGATGTTTTAGTTGGATCGTATTTAAAGTTTGTTGTTAACAGAATTTGTAATATTTCTGCATCTACTATTTCTGGTCTAACTGTTAATACACTTAGATCAGATAATGATTTTCTTAAAGTAGATTTTTCAGCTGTTGTTAGATTGTTTGAATATTGAGAAGGTTTTAAGGCTACAAATACTTTACCATACTTGGCTGGTGTATTATCTTCACCACCCCAAACAGCTATTGAATCAGCTCCAGGATATAGTTCTTGTAATTTAGCTTTATAATCTTGTACTGTGACTAATCTATTCTGAGAAGTGTAGAATTTAGAAGCTGAGAATTTAATTTGATCAGGTGTTTCAATATCTTTACCACCTGAGGCACTAACTGTATTTGTAAATGTTACAGCTGAGTTACCATTAATAGATGTTGACATAGAGAATGTAGCAGCACCATTAGCGTGATTACTATCTGTAACTAAATATGATATTGTTATCTGATCACCGTCTTTAGGTGAAGCTCCGATAACACCATCACCGAAGTATAACTCAAATAAACCTTCGTCATTTTCTTGTATATAGAAAACTGTTGATGATGAAGTTATACCTGTTAAATCACCCGCTTTACTCCAAGCTGTTACTGTATTATTTGAATTGACATTAACTGTAATTGTAGATGTATCAATATTAGGATTTAACATCGGAAATCTTTGATTGGATACTTGACTATCGTAACGATAGATATCACTTGATAACTTACCTTGATAAACATCTAGAGCATCAAACCTAAAAGTACCTGTAGTCGGTGTTATTGTTTTATTGTCAAGAGATATAAATGTAAAAGATGTACCGTCATATACAGTTGTGAATTCATGACCTCTATTGATTGTTAAACTTGATGGTGTCTGACCACCCACTTTAGGATTCGTAACTGTTAAATCAAAAGTAGCTTTAGATGCTGTTCGTGAACTTGGAGTATAACCGAGTTCTTTAGCTCGTGATACTACATTCTTTCTTATCTGAGCTGTATCTAAGAACATCTCTGATGCTACCATGTTAGCGTTGAACGCTGACGTATGAGCTGAGTATGCTAGTAAGTCTACTAAGATAGCTAAGTTAGAACCTTCAAAATCGTAATCTTTTAAAGTATCTTGACCTCTCAAATATTCTTTTAAACTTTTTGATACATCATCAAAATCTAAATCTGTTATGTTAATGTTTGAACTGTTTATCGTAGCCATTATCTTACTCTCTGTAATGTTATATTTATTTCTTGTGGTCTAGGATCATTAGAGATTGTTATAAACATTGTTATATCTAAATAGTGACCTCTTACTATAGAAGTGATACTTTGAACATTCGCTCTTCGTTCATAATTGTTTATGAGACTTATAATATCTCGTTCTAAAACAATAGTATCTGTTTCAGCAGTACCTAATTCAAACAACATAGCTGATAAGTTAATACCTAAACTAGGTTTGAATGGTCTTTCAAATAGATTAGTTGTTAATAAATTTCTAATACTTCTTTTAATAGCATTAATATCATATTTCAAGACTAGATCACCTGTCTGTGGATGCAATGTCATATTCACATCAATATCGGTAAACCAACGTCTTGATACTCTTGAACTTTTACTTTTACTATTAAACTGTGCCATATAGTTATTTATGTCTCTTAATCAGGTTTATTTGTCTTACCAGCTGATGAACCTGATTTAATTGTATGTGTATGTGTATCTAGTACTACTTCTTTACCTGTTATACTATCTGTAGCTGTTATAGTACTATCGTTTGTCTGAGCACCTGTTACATGAAGTGTACCAGTTACAGTTGTATCTGATATAATCTCTGTTGTATCCTTACCTGTAATTGTTATTTTACCTTCAGAAGTTACATCACTTGTACCAGTTATAGTAGCATTAAGATTACCACCAACAGTACTTGTACTATTACCTGTAACATTCATATAAGCGTTACCTGTTATATTAACTACTACATCTCCTGTTATAGTTACAAAATCATTTCCGGCGACTACAGAATATTTGTCTTTTACAATATTCTCAACATAGTTTCCGTCTTTATCTATTTCGAATCTAGTACCCGTTCTATGATAAAGATGAATTCTTTCATAGTCTGGTGTATCATCTAATTCTATTAAATGACCTGATTCTGTTTCTTGTACATGATTAAACGGATATTTAGGTTTGAGATATGTAGTAACATCTCTTAACGCTGTATTATTTTTACCTTCTGTTTTACCTACTTCTAAATTTTCTAAACCAGGACCTTCTTGTTCTTTTAAAGTAAGAACAGGATATACATCTTTTACAGGGTTGTTATTAGTTTCAGCATAGTCTGTAGTTCTAGCTAAAAGATTTACATCTGAGGTTTCAAGATATAATTCTCTTGGATAGTTAATAGCTTCATCTCCACCTTGATTCTTTGGTGATTTATCTAAAGCTAATGTTAAACCATATGTTCTATTAATGTGTTTAGGACTCGGACCATCAGGTGTACCTTCATATGAAGATTCACTATCTAGTCTTGGATCATTGAATCCGTCTTCTGTTGTTCTAGGAATTTGTGTAAACTTTCTAGTACCTTCATTGTCTACTTCTTCATCTACTCTATAAAACTTCTGAGGTGTTCCGATAAAAGAACCGATGACTACAGGATCTTGCATCTCTAAATAATCTCTGTAAAATCCCATTACAGTACTACCTTCTAAAAGCCCATGAGTTGTTGTACCTAATCCTGATATAGACGGAGATGTTGTAGGCATCATAACTTCTGACCACGGTAGATCAGGTGTAGCTATCATCTGTTTGTCGTGTGAATGAGAACCGTGTATTCTAACACGAACTCTATTTAAAAACATTGGATCGTTTCGGTCTTCTATAACACCTGTGAACCAATTAAATCCTGTTTTACCTTGATATATCATATTGTCTCTGACTCACCATATTTAATTTCTGTTGTTTCAATATTATTTATTAATGAATCTTTGATAACAGTTAAGTTTGTTCTTAATTCATTTTTAGTTAATGCCCATTTAATATCTGTAATTAAATGATTACCACCTGAGAATTTAGATTTAGAATATTCTTCACCAGGTCTTACAGCTGAGATATCTAGATTTATTATTGTACCCACAGTTACATCTGTTCTAGCTGATATAAGAACACTCATAGTATAATATTTTAATAACTGATTAGATGCATGTCTGAATTGACTAGAACCTAGATGAGTAAAATGATTCGCTTGATGAATATCATCTTTATCATCATTTACAAAAGATGAATCACTAGTTAGAATTTGATAAGCATTTGTGAAATCTCCTATAGCTTTATCTTCTATCGAACCGATTATATTTACATCTCCATCTTTAGCTGGTTTACTACCTATATGTAATGTCTCAGCTTGTGTTCTAATAAATGGGTGTGGATCAAGAGCTTTACCTTCATCACTAAAATGTTTTTCTAAGAAGTTGAATGTTTTTTCTGTATAAAATTTATATGTGTTATCTACTGTTGTCTGTTTAGAAGCGAATAATCCGTTGACAACTCCATTCAATACATCAGCTTGTGATTCGACTTTGTATCCTAATAATCTTCTTCCCATACCGACTTCACCATCTTTACCAGTTTTATCATAGGGTAGTTTATTTCCATCAGCTGTATTGGCATCAGAATAAACAAAAGGTCTACCACCACCATATTCAAGTTCCATCATACTAGCTAATGATTGTATTCTATATCCACCTGTAGCTGTCTGATACCAATAAAAAGAATCTTGTAATCCACTACTTGAATCTATACCTTGAGCTTGTTTACATAACCAGTTTATAGAATAACCTATTGTCCAATTAGGAATCACTACATGATAATTATCACCTTGAGATTTTTCTCTGACTTCAAAGTATGGTTGAAAACTTTGACCTTCAGGATCATTCTTTATATCTAAATGATCTTCGGCTATGACAGCTGCTATATCTGTCATAGAACCTCTAAAGGCTTGACTGATTCTAGTTCTTTTTGATTTAATCATTTCTGGTGAACAGAAACTTATTTTAAATGCTTGTGATGATCCTCCAATTCTAGTTACATTATCTATTTTGTATATTCTAAAAACTTGATCAATACCATTTTCATCATCAGGTTCATCTTGATTACCACTAGGTTGATTAAATTTTATTCGTATAGATTCTTGTCCGAAAAGTTTAGCGTTCTCTAAGAAAGCTATTTGATCAGTCACAACAACTTCACCTAGTAAAAAGTTTCTATGTATAGATTCATAGATATTACACTCTATGAATATGTTTTTAATGTCGAATCCATCTCCCTCGTTGTTTACGATTGTTAAAACTTCTAAATCGTAACTGAGAGGATTACCGCTATCTAATCCTATTGGCATTATTAATCTCTTATTATTTCTTTAAATTCATCAACGACATCACCGATATATTTTGGTTCTATATATCTGATTTGATGTTTTTCATCATTTATATCTCTTTCATATTTCTCATTTGAGATGGGTGTATTACCTGTTGATACAGTTGTTAGTAAATCATTAGAATCTATATAATGATGTACTACATCTTTCTCATCAGCTACTGAACTCGGTGTAAAACTCTTACTTGAATCTGTACCAATGACTGTACTTGTATCAAATATACCTACTACACTATTTAATACTATTCTATTATTTGTCGGATCAACTTTAGTAACAAAGCCATAAGCATCTGTTGTTGATTGAGATACTTTTTCTCCAAGAGTAAACTTACTAGAAACATTTGTAGTATGATTAAATGAAACAATATCTGTAGAACTAGAAGCGTTTAATACTGTACCTGAATATTTTCTACTTATATATTTGTGTAATAATACTTGAGACTTCGGCCAATCATTTAGGTCTTGTAAATTTTCATTGACTAGAAAGAAAGTCCAGTACAATGTTGAATCACCGTATAATCTAGAAGCTAATACATCAGCTCGTTCACCATCACCTACTTGATAATAGTTATATCCTGAAACACCTTCTTGTAAATAACTCCAGACTGATACTTTACGAAATAAGTCTTTAGCTTGATAAAACTTACCATCACTTTTAAAGTCATAGTTAATATTAGGTATATTTTTAAAAAATCCTTGTGCCATATCTACTCCTAGTCATCACCCTCAGCGAAGAATGTATTTCCACTGAGTCCTGATTCATCTACTATTGTACCGTCTCTTAATCGGGCTTGACCAACACCTGTAACATCTTTTAATTTATTTCCTAACGATTTATCAGTAGGTCTTCTACCCATAATGTCATCAATAGCTCCACCTTCTTGAGAAGTCTCCCTTCTGTCACTATCTATATTAGCGTACGCTGATACTCTTTGATCATATTTCTTTCTATCTAGTGTTACAATTTCTTGGAATACTACTTTTAATTCTGTTGCTACTGGAGCTCCGTCAACCATTCTAGCTGATGTTGCTACAGCTTGATTAGATTCAACACTCTTTATAACTGATACTAATGGAAAGTCTATCCAATTTTTTATGGGTCCATGATATCTAATAGCCCACTCATTCGGAAATGTATAAATTCTATCGGCACTACCTGGTAATATTCCGGGTAGAGATGATCTCTTGAACGCATGTACCATATGTCTTATGTCTTGAGATTCAGATTCATTCTTTGGATAGAGAACAAAATTATATGAGAATTCTCTGAACTCAACACCTTCGAATAAATTAAATTTCATAGGATTAGATACAGCACCAGCTGCAGCCTTACCTATATCACCCGCAATCATTTCTTTACCTGATTGTTTTACTTGATCCATTATACCTTGATCAGTACCTTCACCTAATGTAAATAATTTAGCCATCACACTTTCTAATAAACCTTTCTCAGCAGCTTTATATGTAACTGCTGTAGTATCAGTCATTTCTTCTGGTACATATAAAAATATATCGTATAATTGATCTTGTTCTGAACCTACAGTATTATTTTTTCCGTTTCTAATCGGTAAAGAACGGAAATGAATATAATTAGTTAGAGGTAGTTTACCATCTCCGTTTTCTTGATAAAAGTTTTGTGGAAATGTAAGTTTAACAGTACTTTGAGGGTGATCTTCTGGTCGAGCTTCTTTATTATTCAATACTTGAGCTCTAGCTTCTCTATTTTTGATCTTAGAAGCCATAACTTCTTTAGATATTTCAGGTATATTAGATGTTCTAATACCTGTAGCACCTGTAAGAAGATCAGAAAGTCCATCAGCTATTCTTTGATCGAATGTATTAGAGAAGTTACCAACACTTCCAAACTTACTCTTTACGTCTGATAGAGCCGAGTTCAAATCACCTTTCATTGAACCTACATAATTCTTAAGAGCTTTTTTTGATTTTTTTAATATTGCCATTGATTGATTCCATATATACTTTATAGTTATTTATGTCTTATAAAGGAAAGTTTAGACCGAAGAATCCAAATAAGTACAAAGGAAACCCTAGTAACATTATTTATCGTTCTCTTTTAGAGCGAAGATTCATGGTTTATTTAGATAAGAATCCTGCTGTACTTAAGTGGAGTTCCGAAGAAATCATCATACCATATGTCTCACCGGTAGATAATAGGGTGCACAGATACTTTCCAGACTTCTACATGAAGTATAAAAATAAACAAAACATGATAGTAGAA
>Ga0181397_1000423_pt1 | contig 16008 bp, 15 predicted proteins | sample 20SPOviralmetaG_FD_130126 | JGI IMG/M metagenome (GOLD analysis project Ga0181397, IMG submission 130126) | Marine viral communities from the oligotrophic San Pedro Time Series (SPOT) site, San Pedro Channel, CA, USA - 20 SPOT_SRF_2011-02-23 | ecosystem: Environmental > Aquatic > Marine > Strait...
GAGTATCAATCAGCATCAGATAGAAACAGAGCAGCGTTACAAGCTCAATTATTACAACAAGGTTTTAGTCAAGCACAAGGTTTAGCAGCTCAACAATACCAACAACAAATAGGATTAGCTCAAGCAGCTCCTGCATTGTTAGGTCAACAGATTGGTGCATTATCATCTTTAGGTGCTCAACAACAAGCACAATCACAAGCACAGTTACAAGCACAGCAACAATTAGCTCAAAGACAAGCTTACCAACCTTTAGAAGCAGCACAGACTTATGGATCAGGCATCATGGGACTTATCTCTGGATACCCTGGTCAAACACAAACGCAAGTTACACCATCAGCTTCTCCATTATCTACTGCCTTAGGTGTAGGTTCAACATTAGCTGGAATATATAGATTATACCAAGGTAATAATTAATGAGTAGAATATTAAAAAGACCTATGTTTAGAAAAGGTGGCGAAGTCATGAGTGGTATTATGACAGGAATTAAACCTAGACAAAATTTTCAAGATGGTATGTCAGCTAGAGAAAGATTAATGAAAGTTGCTGAAGAGTTTCCATCTACTGCTATAGATCCTTTAACTCAATTTTTAATTCAAGGGGGTTTAAATTTAGTAAGTCAACCTAAAAGAGGTAGTACATTAGCTACAATTGCTGAAGCTGTTAAGCAACCTACTCAACAATTATTTACAGGAATGGCTAAAAAAGGTCAGTTGCAAAAAGAACTTGCTTTAGCAGGGGAACAATTAGACATTAAAGGAGAACAGGCTGAGAGACTTCAAAGATTAAAAAGTTCAGAAAACAAAATGTATGAATCAGGAACGATTGAAGCTATTACAAAAGAAATACAATCTGCTTTAGGTAAAGATGCTGTAAGCCCAGAGGCTAAAGCGTTAGCAGTTAACTTATCTCCTTTTATTGCAAAAGGAAGAAAAGAAGCAACAACAGCTGGTATAAGATTTGCAGGAATTTTACCTGTAGATGCAAAAACAGGAGAACCAAATCTAGATCGTAAATTTAGCTTAGATAAACAACCAAACGGAACTGTTTTCATACATCCGTATCAACAAATATTCTATGTCGTGCAAGACGGAAACCTAGAAGTAGCAGATCAAGATACATTGAAGCTTCCAACAGAGGAGTAAGATGAGTAGTTATAGTCTCACTAGACCAGATCAAGAAAAAGATCGAAAGAAAAAAAGTGGTTATTCTTTAACACCTAAAACTGGAGGATACTCTCTTACACCTGAAGAAGATATTGAAACACTTACACCACCAGCAGCAGATGATAATGAAGTAAGTCAAATACATGGCGCTATGTCAGGTATTGCATCTGGTATTATTAAAGTACCTGAAGGTATATTTTCATTAGGCGCAGAACTTATGGATGCTACAGGTATAACAACAGATGCTGCAGCACGAGTAGAACAAGTATTTGATACAATAAATATATTTGAAGAAACAGCTGAGAAAACAGCGGCTGGTAAAATAACACAAACTTTAGTTCAGATAGGTATTCCAGCAGGTGCAGGTGCAAAAATTGCAACTACTTTAGCAACAAAAGCATTGAAAGCTAAAAAAGCTGGAAGATATTTAAATCCAAAAGCAAAAAATTTACAAAAAGGTTTAAAGAAAGCTGAGAAGTTACAACTATCTACAGGTAAAAAAATAGGAGTTATAGCTCTTGGTGGAGCTGCAGGGGAAACTTTAGTTGGAGATGTAGAAGATATAGGAACAATTGGAGATGTATTTGAAGCTGGTCCAACTGAATTAGACAGAGATGTTCAGGCGGATCCACAAGCAGATGCTACAAGAAAGTTATTAAACAGATTAAAATTTAGTGCTGAATCTGTACCACTTACGGGTTTAGTATATGGAACAGGACTTGGATTAAAATTATTAGGACAACGTGGTAAACAGGCAATATACAGTAACGATAAACTAATAAGACTTTTTGATAAGATAGGTTCTGCCTTTAGACCTAGAGGTGCCAAACCACAAGAGTTGTTTTTATCTCAGAGAACAGAAAAAGGAAGAAAGATGGCAGATACAAATTTTGCCATGGAACAAGTAAAACGTATAGATAAAGAAGTAAATAAAATGTTTCCAACAATGAAAACATTTTTAAATAAAACAACAGAAGAGAACAGAGGTAAATTTTTTAAAGAAGTAAACGATCTTATGTTTGAAGGTGATTTGAAAAAGGGATTACCAAAAGAGGCTGTAAATACTTTTGTTAAATCTGCTAGAAAACAAGGTGCAAAAAATGAGAATATAAATAACATTATAACATCAGCTACAAAAGTAAGGCAGAAATTTAGTGACCTTATGGATATAACAGCAAAGGGTCCTGTAGGTATGGTTTCTGCACCTGGTAAAAAATTACAAACCAATCTTAGAGAATTAATGGGAGATAGAGTTAAACAATTTATTGGTACAACATATAGAATATTTCAAAATCAAGATTTTGGTTTTTATCAAAGATATAAACCTTCCGAAGAAGCTGTAGAAAAAGCAAAAGAATTATTTAAAAGATACGCAGCTAAAAATAAAAATCCTATTACAGATGAAGATGCTGAATTACTTGTAGATAGTATATTAAAACAAGCTAAACAATATAATCCAAAAAGTAAATTACCTTCTTTTGAATATGATAATTTAGCTCAAGGCGCAGATGTTCCTACAAACATAAAAACATTTGCTCAAACTTTAACAAAAGAATTACCTGATGGATCAAAAGAATTAAAAGTAATAGGTAAGGGAAGTAAAATATTTAGAAATTTATTTGGTGAAATAGAAGATGCAAGATATTCTATTTTTGAAGGTGTTAATAGATTAGGAACTATAGCAAGAAAAAATCAATTATTTGATGAAATATTAGATGTTGATCAAGCATTAAAAGATGCAGCTACGGTAGGAACTCCTGCAGGATCAAGAGGGTTTTTCTTTTCCAATCCGCTTGATGCAAGAAGAGCTTTGCCTAACACAGACATTGTAAAAATAGATCCTTATGTTGAAGAGTATTTTAAAGATGGTGTTTTAATAAATAGATTACAAGGTCAATATACATCTAAAGAAATAGCAGAATCTTTTGGAAACGCCTCTAAAGTGTCTGAATGGATGAGAGGAGAGAAAGGTAATTTTGCAGTAAGAACCGCATCTGGTGCGTACAGAAATTTATTTTTAACACCAAAAGCGGTATCACAATACGCTAAAACAGTTTTATCTGTTCCTACTCATTTTAGAAATTTCTTATCTTCTTCTGCTTTTGCATTAGCTAATGGAGCATTAAGTAATCCAGTATTAATGATAAGAGGATTTAAAAAAGCACAGGAAACTTTAAACTTAGGATTAAGAGATCCTAAAGCTATGGAATATTATAGAGAATTATTAGAATTAGGTATTACTAATACAAACGTAAAAATGGGAGACTTAAAAAATTTGATGAGAGATGCTAAAATTTTTGAGTCAGGTAATATTGCAACAGACTCTATATTAAAACCTATGATGAGATCATTAGGTAGAATAGGAGAAGGAGCATTAAGAAAAACAAGAAAAGCAGGTCAGTTTATGCAAGATGCTTATATTGCAGAAGATGATTTTTGGAAGATAACTATGTATGAAACTGAAAAAGCTAGAAGAGCTGCTGCCTATACAAAAGCAGGTATTAAAAGAACCGAACAACAAATAAAAGAAGAAGCTGCAGACATTGTAAGAAATACAATTCCAAACTATGCATATGTTGGTGATTTTGTAAAAACAATGCGTGTTACACCTTTCGGTAATTTTATGTCATGGCCTTCCGAAGTGTTTAGAACAAGTGGAGGTATTTTTGAAACTATATTAAAAGATTTAAGAGATCCTGTAACAGGTAGTGTTAATTATTTTAAAAGCACAAATCCTATGAAAAATATAGCTTTGTCTAGAGCTGCTGGTGCAACCGCTGCATTCACAGTAATACCATATGGTATTGTACAAGGATCAAAAGCAATTTTTGGAGTATCCGATAAAGAAGCTTTAGCAGCAAGAGATTTAGGTGTTGCGCCTTGGTCAAAAAATTCACAACTTATTATTGTAAAAGATCCAGAAACAGGTGAATTATCATATAGTGATTGGAGTCATAATAATGTTTACGACACTGTATCAAGACCTTTTACTACTGTTTTAAGAAATATTCAACAGGGTATTGAAGATGAAGAAGTTTTAGCAAAAGGGTTTTATGAAGGTTTAACACAAGCTATGGCTGAAACATCTAATCCATTTATAGGTGAGTCTATATTTACAGAAGCTATTGCTGATATAGTAGCTAGAAAGGGTAGAACAAAAGATGGAGTAGTTTTATATACAAAGAATACACCAAGAAATGAAAGATATGATAGAATGTTAAAACACGTTATTGAATCTCAATTACCGCAGTATAAACAATTTCTTAGAGTTTTTGATTCTAAAACAGGTAAACCTGATCGAAATGGAGATGTTCTTGAATTAGATAAATCAATTGCAGGTGTATTTGGGTTTAGATTAATTCCTATAAAACCAAAAAATTCTCTTACATATGCTATTCAAGATTTTAATGAAGGAATTCGTAATTCAAGAAGAGAGTTTACAGGTGGTAAAGAAGGTGTAATTAGACCTAATAAAACAATTAATGAAGTAATTGAAAGATTTTACGTAGCAAATAAAGCTATGTTTGATGTAAATAAAAATATGAAAAATAAAATAAAAAGCGCTAAAATTTTGGGTATGTCTGATGATGAAATAACTAAAACGTTTATAGACAGAGGACAGAAAAAAAATTATCAATATATAACAGAAGGATTATTTAGACCTTACTTTCCCAGTAAAGATATAAGAAAATCTTTTATGGAAATAGAAGAAAAAACAGGTCAAGATTTTTACAGACAAGCGCAGCCTACTCTTGAAAAAATGTATCAAGATTTTCAAGGTCAAAATCTTAATGGTAATTGGAACTTTAAATTAGAAGACTATTTACCTGATACAGATCCACAAGGTCAGTCTGCTTTACCTGAACAACCTATGCCAAGTCCTCAAGTTGTTGGTAGCAGGCCTCAGGCACCAGGAGTCATGCAAAGTGGCTTGACACCAAGTGAAACTGCTTTATTATCAGATGAGGAAAAAATGATTAGACTTAGACAAAGAGGATTAGCATAATGGCAGCACCCTATAGCAAAGAATATTACAGTTTTATGACAGAGCCCCAGATACCGGGTAATGTATCCATTGAAAATTTTTTTAGTAATAGATTTCAAGATTTTAATCCTAGATCTGGAATCTACAATGTTATACCTACTTCAGAACCTGAAGTTATATATCCAACTAGTAATGATCTTGATGAAGAAATGGGTAGGCTATATGACATACAGCCTTCTTCAAGAATGGATGGAATGCCAAGAATGGATGGAATATTAAGCACGCTTAAAGATTATGGTAAAGATATAGCAGGTAGATCAATCGCTTCACAAGCATTAGCAAACGCAGGCGCTATGGTTGGAGGATTACCTCTTGCATTAGCAGGTCTTGTTTACGGTGGAATAAAAGGTGGAGATTTATTTAATGCTCCTTACATTGGAGCAGGTGCAGCAACAGTAGATGAATATGGTAATATGTATACTGCTGAACAACTTGATAAATTAAATGCGGCAGGTGGTTATTACAGTGATCCTGCAAGGTCTTCAAGAAGAAGAGATGCACGTATAAGAAACATGATTGAAAGAAGAGATGCAGGTTTAAAAATTGGACTTAATAATTTGGCTAAATTACAAGAACAACAAAGAAGAGAAGAAGCTGCAAGACAATCTGCAGCAAGTGCAATGCAACAGAGTAATATAGAATCAGGCACCGGTGGATATCAATCTGATTTTGCACAAGACTCTGATTTTATGGGTGGCTCAGGAACAGCTGCAGAGATGGGTAGTTTTTAATGTCTAAAGACAACGCATTACAACGAATAGACTCACACGAAAAACTTTGCAGAATAATGCAGAAACAAACTCACGACAAGATTCATAAATTAGAAAATCAAATTACTAGAGTAGAAAGAATATTATTAGTATCTATGGGAGCGGTCATCACAGGTATGGGTGGTGTTATTTTAGTGCTCTTGCAAAAACTATAATTATACTTATATTAACCTTAGGTCGCTTTTAGGAGGGCCTATTTACTATTAACAGTCTAACGAGGAGGTTAAAATGTATAGTGATAGATTAAGAGATTTCCTAAATTATAGTGTTGGTTTTGATAGTGTGTTCCGAAGTCTGGAATACTTTAATCAAAATACAGCGCCATATCCACATTTTGATGTAATAAAAGTTGATGATAAAAATTACGTTTTAGAAATGGCTTTAGCTGGATACAGCAAAGACAGTATTAGTGTTACTGTGGATAGCAATATACTTACGGTAGAAGGTGGATCAAAAGAAGATTCTCCTAAAAACTATGTAAGAAAAGGTATTGCTAAAAGACATTTTATAAAAAAAATGCAAGTATCAGATCATCTTCAATGTGAAAAAGCAAAATTTGAAAATGGTATGTTAAGTATTTCTCTAAAAAACATAAGAGAGAAAAAAATAAAAAAGCTTAAGGTTGATTAAATCCAAGCTTTAAGTTCCTCGCCCATAATTTCTGTGGCGATGTTCACTTTCTTGCGGAGGGCTAATACGATTTTATCGTCTATTGTGTCTTCCGCAATAATGTCAATATAAGTCATAGGTTTTTCTTGACCTATTCTATCTATCCTTGCTTCGGACTGTTGTCTCTTTTCAAGATCATAACCATTAGAATAATAAATCATAGTTGATGCGCCTGTAAGCGTAATACCATAACCACCTGTTTGAGGTGTACCGATTAAAAATCTAACAGGACTTTCAGGGTCTTGAATATCTTTAATAGCTTTTTGCCTATCATCTGTAGACGTGTCACCAAAATAAGTAGCCGTAGAACCAGGGTATTTTTTTTCAATGGTTTTAACTATAATATCTATGTCGTGTCTGTAATGTGCCCATATCACAGCTTTGCCTTCCATCTCTTCAAGAATATTCATAAGTTCAGTGATACGATTATTTTTTAGATTTTGTATATCTCCATCATCAGATGTAAAATGACCACAAGTAATTTGATGTAATCTCATTAATTGAACAATAACAGTGTTAGTAGATACCATCTTACCATTTAAAAACGCTAAAGCTTCTTGCTTCATTTGTTTATAAACTTTATTTTGATCAGGTGTAAGTTCTATTGTACGTCTTGTAAATGTTTTCTTAGGTAAATCTAAACAATCATCTTTCAAACATCTATAAGAAAAAGGTTTTAGTCTTTCTGATAATTCACCAAGATTAATATAGCCTACTACAATTTCTACAGATCTACCTGATACATTAATTTTTCTCATCACAGCATATCTAGCTCTAAAAGTATAAAAAGAACCATGTCCTAATAATTCAGGGTCTAGAAAAAAACATTGTGAAAATAAATCTAATGGTGATTTAGTTACAGGAGAACCTGTAAGTATTCTTCTGTATTTTGTAAGAGGTCTTAAAGAGTTAATATTTTTAGTTCTCTTAGCCGTATGTGTTTTAATCGAAGTAGATTCATCTATAGCTATCATAGTCTTATGACAGGATAAAAATTTCTTAGCAAAAGCTGTTCCTTTATCACTAGAAAAAGCTTCCACATTCATAATTAAAACATGAAAATCTGTACCTGTACTAAACAACGAAGCTAATTCTTTTTTATATTTAGCTGATGTTTCTGATGTTCTCCAAAGAACAACCTTTTTTTCTATATGGTCAGCCATATGTGTAGGTATTTCAGAGTCTGCCCAGTTTTTATACACACCTTTAGGAGCAATAATTAAAGCTCCATTGATTTTACCTTTGTCATAAAGCATAGAAATATTATCAATAAGGACCTTAGATTTACCTGTACCCATCTCCATAAAATAGGCAAAATTTTCTTTATCCCAAGACATTTTTAATGCTTTGAGTTGATGCTCAAATGGCTTCGTTTTAAATTTGTAAAACATATTTGCTTTTCTTTCTGAAAAGACGTATATAGTAATTAGAATTTAATGTCAAGAAAGTAAAACTATGAATGATTATGCACAACTAAAGTCAGCAGGTACTAGACCTAAAGTATATTTAATACAAGAAATACCAGGAACATCAAAAGGAATGCCTAAGTACAATGTACTTGGTGCACAACAATATGGCGAAATTGTGTCATTGCTTCCAGAGTTTTCACAAATTGTTTTTTCACCCGGACCACTAATAATGAAACTTAGAATGCTTCTAAAAAACTACACACCAAATGATTATTTATTATTAACAGGAGATCCTGCCATAATTGGTGTAGCGTGTTCAATAGTTTCTGATATTACAGGCGGTAAATATAAATTTCTAAAATGGGATAGACAAGAAAAAACTTATTACACAATAGAAATTAATCTCCATCAAAAATAAACTTGACTTTAAAAAAATAATCATTATATTACTTTGCATGAAAGCGAGGAAATATGACAATTAATTTAAGAGAAGATGCGCCTGATCAATCAGACGTAATAGATCCTAAAAAGTTATCTGAAGAATTAGAGAAATTAAAAACTGTAAAAGCTTCAATCGAACTTAAAGAAAAACAAATTAAAGAATTAAAAGAACAAGAAAAGAATTTTAGTAATATCGTCATTCCAAAAATGATGATGGATATGAACTTAAAAACTTTAAAACTAGCAGATGGATCTGAAGTATCCATCAAAGATATTTTTAGTGCCACTATAAAAGCAGACAAAAAAGCTGAGGCACATCAATGGCTTCGAAACAATGGCTTAGGTGATATTGTTAAAAACAATATTATCGTTACCTTTGGCCAGGGCGAAGACAACAAGGCAATGGCGTATGCTACCCTTGCAAAAGAGCAGGGCTATGAACCGACTCAAAAAGAGGCTGTTCACCCTGCTACTCTAAAAGTAGTATTGGAAGATTGGAAAAAATCTGGTAAAGAAGTTCCATCCGAACTATTTTGGACGTTTGAAGGAAATCAAACGAAGTTAAAAGGTAAACTAATAGACTAATAAACTAACAAAGGAGTAGACGTGAAAACAGAAAAAAGTCTAGAAAAGAAGAATAGTGCAGGTGCACTATCTACAATTAATCTTAGAGGTGATTCCGGTAAAGGAGCCGAAGAGATTAAATCAGATGACGTATCAACACCGATTCTGAAAATCCTACATCAGTTATCCCCTGAATGTAATTCAAGAGATGCTAAATATGTCGAAGGTGCAAAACCTGGAATGATATATGCAGCAAGTCTTGGTCAGTTAATTGATGGAGAAAAAGATGGTATCAATGTCTTAATTGCTCACGCACAGACAAGATATCCTGAATGGCAAGAGAGAGGCGATAGTGCTTCTGCTCCTGTTGGAACTCATTTAGAGATACCAGCAGATGCTGTTGAAGAAAGAAATGGTAGATACAGGTTACCCAACGGAAATTATGTAGAAAAAACTGCATACTTTTATGTGTTGGCTCTTGTCAATGACGAGATGAGACCTTGTGTTATGCCTATGAGATCTTCAAACTTATCTCCAGCAAGAGAACTTAACAATCTGATTAAGAATCTTAGATTTAAAGATGATCAAGGTCCTTATCAACCAGCTTCATATGCAGCAGTTTATAATTTAAAAACTGTAGGCAGAACAGCTGGAAGTAAAAGTTGGCATGTTTACAAACCATCTATAGCAAGAAATTTAGATGTAAGTAAAAAAGAAGATGCTGATGTATACTTGATTGCTCAAGAGTTACAGAAATCTGTAGCTAAGGGATCAGCTAAACCAAAATACGAAAAGAACAATCAGTCTACACAGGATATTGTGTAATCGATTGGGGCGGCTTCGGTCGCCCCTTTTCATATTATGGAAGAGTTCATTACATACTTTACAGGGTTAAAACGTAACTATGGTTTCTGCAACATAGATAATGGTTACAAAGATCCAGAGTCCGGTAAGATTAAATTCAAGCCTGGTGACTATGGTTGGTCTTCTTCTCCTGTACTAAAACAAGATTATCAAGATCATTTAGAAGGTAAAAAATCTATTGGTATTCAACCTTGTGATGATGATGGTATGGCATCATTTGGAGCTATAGATATAGATCCTGATTATAAAAATTTCAATGCATCTAAATATCTAAAAATTATAGAAGAAAATGATTTACCTGTTGTACCCATCAAATCTAAAAGTGGTGGACTTCATGTTTATGTATTTACAAAAACAAAGATACAAGCAAGTGAGATTAGAGAATTTTTAGAAACCTTATTATTTTCTTTTGGTCTGCCAGCAAACACAGAAATATTTCCTAAACAAACTAAACTAGGAGAGAATGCAGACGGTAAACCTATTAATGGTAATTTTATTAACTTACCTTACTTTAATAAAAAAGAACGTATTGCTTTAATGCCAAATGGAGAAGAAATAAAATATGAAGACTTTATAAATATTATTGGTTTGAATTTACAAACAAAAGAACAATTAAAAAAAATTGCAGGTGATTTAGTAAAAAAGGAACTTACAGGTGGGCCTGCAGAATTTTTAGATGGACCTCCTTGCTTACAAGCAATCACAAAAGAATTAGGTGAGGGTGAAAAATTACCTGATGAAAGAGATAGGTTTTTATTTAATTATATGGTCTTTGCTAAAAAGAAATACAAAGATAACTGGGAAAAGAAAGTATTAGAAGCGGGTAGAAATTATATTCTTTATGATGACGACTGGGGAGATGCTAAAGTATTAGCAAAGATAAAAGGATGGTTGAAAGATACAGCGGGTCATACTTGTAATCTAGATCCTATTGCAAAAAAATGTTCTAAGATAGAATGTATTAAAAGACCTTTTGGTGTGGCTTCACAACTTAGTGAATCATGGCCTATGTTATCTGGACTTACCAAAATAGATTATAAACCCGAACCTGAATTTTACATCAATGTATCAAGACCCAATGGTAAGGTGGCTACAATACATGCAAAGAATGTAAAACAAATTATAGAACAAAGAGAATTAAAAGCTTTGATAGCTGCTCAAATAGAAGTGGTACCTCCACCTATAAAATCAAAAGACTTTAACGGGATGCTAAAAGATCTGTGGTCTAATATGGATGTACTGAAACCGGCATCAGGAACCACGCCTAGAGAAATATTATTTGAACTTACAAAAGAATATTTAAATGGTGTACAAGCTACAAGTCACAACTCATTTATGACAGGCGCAGTTTTAGAAGAAGAGGGATATGTTTATTTTAAATTTCAACCATACTTTGATGACTTAAAAAGAAATGAATGGAAGAAAGATGAACAAAGAACATCTCATATGTTGGAAACATATTTTCAAGCAGAGTTTAGTCAACTGAAACGTTATCCTGGTAAGGATAAGAACGGTAAATATTTTCCTGCAATAAGATGTGCAAAACTTCCTTTAGATATATTTAAAAAAGAAAAAGCACCTGAAGAAATTTTAACGTTTGAAGATAAGGAGGACATTGTTTGATATTTAAATTTTATGGTCCCCCAGGTACTGGTAAGACGTATCGACTTATTAATAGAGCGAAAGCCTATGTTAGAAAAGGTGTATCAACACACAAGATAGGTTATTTTGCATTTACAAGAAAAGCTGCAAAAGAAGCTAGAGAAAGAATGCCTTTTGATGAAAAACAATTACCTTATTTTCAAACACTACACGCATTCTCATACCATACTCTTAGATTAAGTGAGGAAAACATAATGCAACCTTATCATTATGAAGAGCTAGGAAAACTTTTAAATATAAAGGTCAACTATGTTGACAAATTTAATAAAGAAGAAACACATTATTTAACCAATGATAACCCTTATTTTCAAATGATAGGTAGAGCAATCAATAGAGACATAACTATAAGAGAAGAATTTGATAGAAATGAACATGATAAGAAATACATTAAATGGGAAACTTTAAAACATATCCATGATAATTTTTTAGAGTATAAAAGAACTGCAAAACTACAGGACTTTAATGATATTATTAATAATGTATTAGATAAAGTTCCAAAATTTGATGTAGTTTTTATAGATGAAGCACAGGATCTCTCACCTTTACAATGGAAATTATACGACAAGCTAAAAGAAAATAGTAAAGATATATATTTAGCAGGAGATGATGACCAGGCTATTTTTACCTGGGCTGGGGCAGATGTAGAAAGATTTATAAATGAACCTGCAAAAGAAAAAGTATTACGTTATTCAAAAAGAATATCAAAAGCGGTGCAAGATCAGTCTAGTGTAATTGTAAATAGAATATTAGGTCAAAGAAAAATAAAAGATTATTTTCCAAAAACAAATGAAGGACAATCATTTCATATATCAGATTTAGGTCAGATAGATTTATCTAAAGGTAAGTGGTTAATATTATCTAGAACTAAAAGTAATATGCTTAAAATAATGGAACAATTAAAAAAGAAAAATTTATATTATGATAGTAATAAAGGAAAAGGTCATAAGGTTAGAGTTTACTCTGCTAAAAAATTTTATGACTTATGGAAAAGTGGTAAAACATTAGAAGAGAAAAATATTAAAGATGTAGAAGAATTTACAGGAAACGTTTCTTGGGACAGAACGATATCTTGGTATGATGCTTTTGTCAACGTAGATGTAAATGAAAAAAATTATATAAGACAGATGTTAGAAAGAGGAGAAAGACTAGATGAAAAAGCAAGAATATGGGTATCAACCATTCATGCTATAAAAGGTGGCGAACAGGATAACGTAATCTTGTCTTTAGAACAAGGTGATAAAATACAGAAAGCAATAAAGAAAAGTCTTGATAAGCAAGATGAAGAACATCGTGTTTGGTATGTCGGTACAACAAGAGCCAAACATAATTTATATAAACTAAAAGCAAAAATAAAAAGGAAAGGTTATCAACTATGACAGACAATAGTATATTTAACGATATGGCACCACAAGATAAACAGATAGGCGGAAAGCATTATAAATCTTTTCACATTCAGCCGTATGAATTTATTTCAAAAAATAATCTCTCGTTCTTTCAGGGAAACGTTGTGAAATATGTTTGTAGATATCTTACAAAAAATGGTGTAGAAGATTTAGAAAAGATAATACATTATTGCGAATTAGAAATTAAGAAATTAAATGATATGAAAAGGAAGAAGAGATGAAATTACCTAAATATCTTGCACAAACTGAATGGGTTCAGCCCTCAGAATATCCAGACCTCAGACAAGCTAAAGAGATTGCAATCGACTTAGAAACAAGAGATCCTAATTTAAAAAAGATGGGATCAGGTTCTGTTATTGGGGTTGGTGAAGTTGTAGGTATTGCGGTAGCTGTAGATGGATGGTCTGGTTATTTTCCAATCGCACACGGTACAGGACCCAATATGGACAAGAAACGTACTTTAGAATGGTTCCAAGATACATTGGAATGCCCTGCTACTAAAATTTTTCACAATGCAATGTACGACGTATGTTGGATTAGATCTATGGGCTTATCTATAAACGGACTTATTGTAGATACTATGATCGCATGTTCACTTATTGATGAGAATAGATTTTCTTATACATTAAATACTTTATCTTGGCATTTTTTAGGTAAGGGTAAGAGTGAAGGATTACTTACTAAAGCTGCAAAAGAAAGAGGTTTAGATCCTAAAGCAGATATGTGGAAGATGCCTGCTATGGAAGTGGGAGCTTATGCTGAAAAAGATGCTGAGCTAACTTTAGAGCTTTGGCATAAAGTAAGTGAAGAATTAGTTAATCAAGATCTTCAAAAAATATTTAATTTAGAGACTGATCTTTTTCCTTGTCTTGTACAGATGCGCGAGAAAGGGGTGTGTGTTGATGTCGAACAAGCTCATAAATTGCAACAACAATTATCCAAACAAGAAGAGATATTATTGCACCAAGTAAAAGCACAAACAGGAATAGATGTTCAAATATGGGCAGCACGATCGATTGCCAAAGTTTTTGAAAAAATTGGAGAGAGCTTTGAAAAAACTGCAAAATCACAGGAACCTTCCTTTACTAAAAACTTTTTGACTAATCATAAACATCCTATAGTTAAAAGCATAGCAGAAGCCAGAAAGATAAACAAGATTAGCACAACGTTTATAGATACAATATTAAAACATGAACATAAAGGTAGAATTCATGCGGAAATAAATCAAATTAGATCTGATGATGGTGGAACCGTTACAGGACGATTTAGTTATTCAAATCCAAACTTACAACAAATACCTGCAAGAGATCCTGTGTTAGGACCAATGATTAGATCTTTATTTATTCCAGAGAAAGATCACAAGTGGGGTTGTTTTGATTACTCGCAACAGGAACCAAGATTGGTTGCACACTATGCTTTAAAATTTAAATTACCATCTGTAAATACAATTGCAGATTCATATGAAAATGATAACAGCACAGACTTTCACCAGATCGTAGCAGATATGGCAGAGATACCAAGATCACAAGCTAAAACAATTAACTTAGGATTATTTTATGGTATGGGTAAGGCAAAGCTACAAGCAGAGCTTGGTGTATCAAAAGAAAAAGCTGATGAATTATTTGATCAATACCATTCAAAAGTACCTTTTGTAAAACAACTGATGAATGCAGTTATGTCTGCCTCACAAAATAAAGGTCAGATAAAAACTTTGTTAGGTAGAAGATGTAGATTTCCAAGATGGGAACCTATTTTACGTGGTAATGATTGGGGTAAATATGTACCTGCAGAAGATTATGATAGAATGAAAGAACTTCAAGAGATGGGTCCTCATATGAAAGATGATGAAGGAGAATTTATTAAAGACAAAGATGGTAATAAAAAAATTAATTATTGGCATGAAAACCCATCACGAAGAGCTATGACTTACAAAGCTTTAAATAAATTAATTCAAGGATCTGCAGCGGATATGACAAAACAAGCTATGTTAGCTTTATATAAAGAAGGTATTGTGGCACATATACAAATACATGATGAGCTTGATATATCTATTGAATCACAAGAGCATGCAGACAAAATAAAAAAAATTATGGAGGATGCAGTAGATCTTGAAATTCCTAACAAAGTAGATTATGAATCAGGTCCTAGTTGGGGTAAAATAAAATGAGGTTAATTTATGGCTTATTTAAATGCAAACATACCAGTAACATATGCACAAATTAGGAGAGAATATTTATATGATCTTAAAAAACATCATGGAGAAGTTGAAGACTGTATTATCTTCGGCCTTACAGCTATCACTGGGCGTGCTATACTCTTTCACTGTATTATGGAGAGTGGTGCAATATTTTATCGCCTACCTATTAGCGCGTTTATTCAACGGGGTTTTAAGGCAGACGAAGTACCACGAAGACGACTTGATGAGCTTCAGCTTTGGAATTCTTTTAGTTACTATCCTGCTGTTACTTCTTGGGATATCCTGGACGGACAATCCGGCAAATACATAGGCAAAGATAAAAAATGGCACAGTGGTGCTTACTTATTTACTGTTGATTTTGCACACCCAGAGAGTAATATATTAGATACCGATCATTCGGAAATACCGCACGAACATAAGTGCGCTCACATACTTGCTTTAGATGATGGCAATTATGCAGCCCAACCAAACAATAGATTGATATGGGACATACCTTCTTTCACAGTTAAGGATGAAATTCCTGATTGGAAAGTACAAACTAATGAGTGGAATGTAGAAGATAGTAGGAAGTGGCGAACAGAAGATACGGACAACTTCTTTTACGAAATTGAGGAGAAAAAAAATGATTGAAAAATGTAAAAACATTTGTCGTAAAACATGGGAAAAAGTAAAAAGCCTATGGGACAAATGGGTCAATTGGATTTTTAAAGGTTTTTATAAGTAATGAAAAAAATAAAAACAAAAAGTAAACTAGAGTGGTTTAAAAAGAATATTGTAATTGTTCCTGTTGTGGCAGCAATCATAGCCGGAACATTTACATC
>Ga0181397_1000424_pt1 | contig 16004 bp, 10 predicted proteins | sample 20SPOviralmetaG_FD_130126 | JGI IMG/M metagenome (GOLD analysis project Ga0181397, IMG submission 130126) | Marine viral communities from the oligotrophic San Pedro Time Series (SPOT) site, San Pedro Channel, CA, USA - 20 SPOT_SRF_2011-02-23 | ecosystem: Environmental > Aquatic > Marine > Strait...
AGTAAGAGCACCTACATAGTTTGTAGGGTCTGACGCTGCAGCAAACACGTAGTCTTTCACACCGTCTAACGCACCATATATACCGTCATTGACAAACACATTACCTAAGCTGTCGTACAAGTTGTACGCTTCAGCAGCCATAGCCTTTGTGTTATCATCCGCTTTACTTATAAAGCGCACCTCACCTGCAGTAGACACAGCGTTAGTATTAAAGAAACGCATATGATCAACAAAGTCTTCTACTAGAGTCTCCTCATCCATGCCCATATAGTCAGCGCCTTTGTTGGCTGACATGTAGTCACGTATGGTATTGAGGTTTTCGTATCTATATAGGTCTTTCTTCTTTAACTTCTGACCTTCAGGTATAGGACTTTCAAATACTTCTTCTTCATTACTTAAAACAAAAGTATTGTCAGGTCTTAACTTTTTCTTTTCATCTTTTTCAAAAGTTATACCTAGTTGTTTTAGGATGTCTACTTGCTCTGTCATTTAAGTGCTTCCTTAACAGCATTAGAATATATGGTTCCTTTAGTACCGAATGCATCAGTACCTACCATGCCACTTTTTAACCAGCTATTTGCGCCAGACCAACCTTGATTGTGTGCGTAAGCTAATACAGAAAGTTTTTCCGCTAGGGAAAGGCCTTTATACTTTTTAGAGTTAGCTGTCAAGTAGTCGTGATTCTTGACTGTATATGCAGCAAAAGCCTCTTCTTGTTTTGTCCTGTCGTTTCTAAAAGATTCTCTTGCTTTAGCATTATGCTCAAGGGAATAGCCTAACAAACTAGATGCATCTATTTTAGCGTCTTTACCCATTTGGTATCTACCATCATAATGATCGTTATACCCACCTTTTACAGAGTAATCACCCTGAGATTCTATACCTGCAATCTCTTCTCTGTATATATCCCACATTGATTGGTCTGCACCTATATTGTCAGATACAAGTGTGTAAGCTATATTAGATATATTCTGAGGTTTTTCTACAAGAGAGGGTGCTTCTACTGTACTATCTGGAACAGCAGCATATTTTGCGTAATTGCCTGTGGTTTCTTCTCTAGCATATTGTGCATAATTACCCATTTCTTTCTTTACCTTTTGGTAAGGGACCGCTTCCATCATCATCATAATAAAGACCACCAATAGGAAGAGCATCAAACGCTTCATCTTTTTCCTCCGTAGTTCCGTAGTTTCGGAGGTCTAGTATACCAGATTCTACAGGTTTGTCAACTGTTTTCTCAGGTGCTGCGCTTGGTTTAGGAGAACCGTCACGATTATGTGTCTCTCCAAATAGTTCATCCCACTGGCTAGGCTTTAACTTTTTAGGTACAGACATTTCACCAGAAAGTATTTTGTCTCTTTCTTCACCACTCATACCGCCACCTCTTAGTTCAGAAAATAAACCTTCGCTAGGTCTAGGTGGAACGCCTACTACTATAGCAGATCTATCGTTTATCTCTGTTACGTAGTGTACACGGTTTGATCCGTCAAACCCTTCAGGTGCGCTTTCAGGAAAGTCTTCATCCTCATCATACTTATTGTAAGGATCTGGAAAAAATACATCTGGTGCATACGGTCTAGGTACTGCTTCTTCAAGAGTCTGTCCTGATTCCGCTAAAGTAATAGTAGACATGTTAAGCTTACCTGCTTTCTGTAGACCAACTATTACATCGTCATGTAGATCTTCGCTTACATCTCTATTGTCCTGCTTCATGCTAACTACTTGATCACCTTCACCTAAAACGATTTCAACTACACCGTTATCATAAGGTACTTTTATTCTTGTACCAACATCTATGCCAGGAAGGTCTAACAAACGAGCGGCTACAAACTTTTCAAGTTCTTCTGATGCTTTATAATCTGCCAAAGTAGATAGATATAAATCATCGCCTAATAAACCTCTTACATTAATTGAGGTATCCTCTAAAAAACGATCACGATGTTGTTGGGCGTAGGCATTTACAACGCCCATTTGCTGCTCTTGAATTTTAGCATCCTTAGCATTTTGTAGTTCTTCCCCTTTCAATCCACTATTTATAAGCTGGCTTTGTATAGCAGGTGACAACTCACTAGCATCATTATATGCTTCTCTAAAAGCTGGACCTACAGACACAGGGTTGTAGTCTTTTGTAGGACTAAAAGAGAAATAAGTTCCGGGGTCCATACTCTCATAGGCTTCCTGTCTAGCTACCTCATTGATGTCCATCATAGAGTAGCCTTCGTAGTATGCATCCTTATCCAGTCTAGCTCTTGCTGAATCTTTAAGACCCATGCCCAGCGCAGACTTTAGGAAGCCCTGATCTTTGGCTTTGTAACTGGCTAGTGAAGGAGAAGCTAGGCCAATAGAGTTAGCGTAATGTTCAGCAGGGTCCATAGCTTGTGCGGAAAACTCATCAGGCATATCAATGAAAGCATCTAACTCACTCTCACTAAATGTGTACGAACCACCAGCGCTGGGCCTCTTCTGTGCTTCTTTCTGTAGCGACTGTGAGAACTCAAACAAAGCCTTTGGTCCTGCTGCAATAGCTGCATTGATGTGCTTGTCTTTTGCGCCTAGCTTTTTAAGCATATTGATTTCTGTTTTAGCTAGGTTGACTAAGGCTCTACGTTTACCTACAACAGATTTATTACGTTCAGCTAGTTCACGCTGTTGATCTTCATAGTCCTCTGCATCTTGGATACGCTTCTGAATAGCCTTAGCTTGGTCATCCATAAACGCCGTGGCAAATGCTTTAAAGTTAAAACCCATAGTTATGCACCTCTCGCCATAAGACCTGCACCCTCAGGCGGCATTGGCTCTTCAGCAGGTTCTGTTACTTGTTGTAGCTCTTCAGCCTCTGGAACTTCTTCTTGTGGTACAGCCTCTTCAGGCATAGCTTCCTCAGGTACTTCTTGCTCTAAGAAGTCTGCCATGTTCTGTAACATAGCTGTACCTTCATCCTGTGTATCTGCTTGTTTAACTGCAGCCTGTAGAAGCATAGTAATCTTAGCGTTCTCTTTTTCTTGCTTCTCTTTCTTGTAGTCTTTGTTAGACATCTTGTATTCTATATCATAGCTTCTAGCTAAAGCAGCAAAGTATTCAGTCAACGCAGGGGCAACAAGTATACCTACATCTAAACTATGTACGCCCCGCATAACGTTTGACATATACAAAGTTTTTACTAAAGGGTTAATAGCAATGCCTGACTCTATGGCTACCATGAAGTCATCAATAATCTCTTCATCAGTCAACCGCTGCATGTAGTACTTTAAAGCTTCGTCTACAGAGGCAATCTCTGGGGGTCTTTCCCACTGACGCTCACCTATCTTGTGTGTCGTAAGGGATGAACCTGGAATAGGTTTGCTATATTCTAATACTGCCATTTTATTTTCCTACTTAGTAAATCCTGCACCAAAGTACAGACCTACGATTGCTGATACTATATGTGTGTCTAAAGGTGTGATTACAAAACCCTGTGCTGTACGCCACTGTACGGATTCTGCAGGGCCAAACAACCAGTTCCAGAAACCCCCTGTTGCTTCTGTGTACCCTACGATTACACCAACCTCAGGATACCACACTGCTACTAGCTTTGGCAAGACAATAATGCTGAACACTGCAGATAAAGCTATGATACGCCTAGTCCAAGCAAAGTGTTTATCATTCTTACCTGCGTTCCTAGCTTCGTTAACTTGGTCTGCTCTGAACTGTGCAGTCTGCAACATCATCTTTTGTTGCTCCTGCTTGTTCTTCATGTTCTGCCCCCAGATAGACATGACGCCACCAAGGACAGTAGAGAAGAGCATGGTTATGAGTTCTAAAGGTAAGCCAAACATGTTAGTTTATTTCTTGATCTATCGTATCAGATGTAATTCTTCTTACAGCCATAATGTTTTCAACGGCATAGGCATCACCTCTAACGTTTACTTGGTTTTGTTGATTACCGCCTAACATTCTAACATAACCATTCTTAGCTTTACCCATACTAAAACCTACATGATACTGTGGCTGAATACTGTACCCACCACTGGTGTAGGTATCAAGTTCATTTTGTAATATATCATCAGAGGGGTCTTTAGAAAAGTATGTACCGTCTTTATTTTTATCCATTACATTAGAAGAGATCCAAATAGCTTTTGCAGGATTTCCATTATTATCTAATCTTACATTGCCTTCTTTATCGTAAAACTTTTTATCTCCTTTTGCAATTACTTTAAAAGAACTTTTAAGTACAACTATGTCACCCTGCTTTGAATTAGAATTAAATTCTTCTACTGTAGGGCTTTTACCAAGTACACCTTCTCCATACCCCTCGTATGCCCTAGCTCTAACTCTATCGTATAAATCGGCACCCTGACCAGAACCTAATCTATCCACGTCCATTTGATTTAAAACATGATCTACAAATAAAGCACACCAAGCTTCCTCTCTAGCATTAAACTTTGCATCCTTTTTACCTATAGCCTCTCTAAAAAACTGCTCTATTGTTTTAGCATGATCAGGATTATTTTCATCTAGATTAGTTGCATACCCACCGTACCTGCCATCACGAATATCTGCCCCAATTCTAGCCAAAGAATCCGCACTTGGGCTTGTTAAAATATTAGCATACTGATTTTTAATATAACCAAGAGATTTAACTTTTTCTACAGGGTTAAGATTTTTAACTTCGTCTGTTACATCCGCTGACAGTAGACCACCTAGCATTTTAGGTAAGAATCCCAAGTTTAATAACATAGATCGTGTACTACCTACTTTAGGTGTATCTACATCTTCTCCCGATTCATTTACAAATGCATCTAAAAGTCTCTCAGAAGTTATAGGTGCAGAAGAAGATGCAAACTGATCTAGTGCACCCTCACCAGAGATCTGACCTTCTCTAGCTACACTTGGTCTAGTCATCAGACCCTCTGATTCCGTTGTATCCTGATCTGTTTCCATATCTAATACTTCTACTGTTATAGGAGAGTCAGGGGCTACGCTACGCAGAGCCTGTTTGGTATTTGGACCTGCTATACCATCTACCTTTAAACCTTCTCTTTCTTGAAAAGACCTAATTGCTTTTCTTGTATTGTTGCCCATTATGCCGTCTTCTACAAGAGACTTACCGTTTACTTTTATACCTGCAGCGTTTAATGCTACCTGCAAATCCTTAGTTGAGTCTAACTCTGTGTAACCTCTTCTTTGTTCTTTTTCTATAGCTTGTATTTCAGCTACACTCTTAGGTCTAGCTCTAGGTCTTATAGAAGATAGAGGGTCCATAACCATTTCTATTTCCGATAAAAGATCCTGTACTGTATTATCCTCTTCTATACCTGCAACCCTTACGTTAGCTCTACCGCCATCCGTTAAAGGTGCACCTTTGTTAAGTTTAGCTAACTGCATAGCTGTAGTCTTATACTTACCGTTTAGGTTTCTAGCGTCTGTCTGTAAAGTAGAAAGAGGTATGTCTACACCCTCTTCAGGTGTATCATCAAAGTCAGCCATTGCAGCAATAAACTTAGAGGTAGACTCAGTACCTGACGGGATAGCTACTTCATCATCGTCATCCTGTTCTGGTCTGCTTCTAGGGCGTAAGCTGGTAGTGGGAGCACCTAAACCAGAAGGACGTGGCTTAGGACGTATTACATCCTCTTGCTCATTAGAGCCAAAGAGGTCTGACAGTATGTTTTTTATTACTTGGTCAAAGCTAGACATATAAGTAAACCTTTATAGTTTTTTGGTGATGAACGCTGTTACAACACTAGACAAGAAGTTACCTGCAGCAGAACTATAGGCTGCATCCTCTTGACCATCTGCTTGTATATTTGCTTTAGCTAACTCGTGCTCACGATCCATTTGTTTCTCAGAGCTAGTCCATGCGAAGTCTAACAAGTCACGCTCCTGTTGCCATAACTCAGCTAGACCTTGCATAGTCAGATTGTTAGCTGCCATAACTTCAGCCATGTTAGCCTCATTAAGTGCAGCCGTATTAGCTGTAGCAATAGTCTGTCTCCACACAGTATTAGCTTGTGCAATAACCAGTTCATTCTGTGCGTTAAACATATCACGCTGGTTATCTAGTTCAGCTTGGAACTTAGTCATAGCGTTTTCTTCACCAGCGTTGAACTGCTCCATAGCATTCTCTTGTGCAGCATTGAACTGACTGATCTGCGTTGACATGCTGTCGAAGAACTGATTAACTTGGTTGATACTCTCAGCGTTAAACTGTAGCTGAGCATTCTCTGCAGCTTGGTCTGACAGTACGCTCTGCACAAGAGACTGTGCTTCAAACATAACTGCTTGCTGTTCGTTATCTAGGTTAGCCATGTCCATCTGCAGGAAGGCCTGAGCTTGTTGTGCTGCAGCCTGTTGACGGTTGTTTAGGTTAGCCATGTCAACGTTAGCCATAGACGCTACGTCAGCCATAAGCTTAGCTTGTTTGTTTGACAGGTTAGCTAAGTCTACGGACATAGCCATCTCTGAGTTCTTGAGCGCTCGTGTCTGTTCAGCAGTAAAGTTTAAGTTAGCTATCTCAGCAATGCGCTCTGCCTTGATAACGTTTACCTGCTGTTTATTCGTAAGCTCCTGTCCCTTCATTGCAGCTTCAATCTGTGCGTTAGCTAAAGCAGTCTGCTGACGATTAGACATCTCAGTCATGTCAACTTCTAGCTTATTGCTCATATTAAAGATAGCTGTTTGCTGTTCGTTATTGAGTTCTATCTCACGTTCAGCTACAGCGTTAGACACATTGAACAAAGCAGTCTGTTGTTTGTTATCTAAGACACGGCCTTCCATAGCTGCACGAGCTACAGCATCTTGGATAAACGCTTGCTGCCTCATGGTAGCGTCTTGCATGTTAGTCTCAAACGCCTGTGTACTCTCTAGTACAGCCATCTGTTGCTCGTTAGTCAACTCTTGGCCCATCATGGCAGCTTTAACTTGTAAGTTAGACAAGGCTGTCTGCTGTGAGTTAGACAGGTTAGCCATCTCTACTTCTAAGTTCTGTGTAGATTTAAGTATAGAGGTTTGCTGTCTGTTTGTCAAGTTAATATCGTTGACTGCAGCATAACGTGCAGCATTAGCAATCGCTACGTTAGCACTAATGTCAAGCTCTTGGCCTAACAATGCAGCCTTGAATTGTGCAGTAGCAAGTACAGCTTCTTGTTCGTTAGACAAGTTCTTTAACTGGAGATTAGCATTGTTCATGCTGTTCTGAATACGTGTAGCTTGTTCGTTGGACAAGTTAGCTAACTCAAAGTTCTGTGCTGCAGCAGCATTAGCTAGAGCTACGGCTTGCTCATTACGGACATTCTCCATATCCATAGCTTGAAATGTAGCTGCATCCTGTTGAGCTATAGGGATAGCGCTTTCTAGTGAAGCCTGGATAATTGCAGCAGCAGCCATAGAACTGTTGCCTAACCCACGAGCACTCATTGCTGCATTAGCTTTACGTAAAGCACCAGCCGCCCATGCAGGTGTACCATCATCAAAGGACTTCATAAGTTTTTCCATCTGGAACTGCACAGTAGATGCAGCACTTACTTCACCTTTGATTGCTTTAGCGGCTAACTGTTGAGTAAAGGTAGCAGTTGCAGCCTTAGCGGTAGACGCTTCATTTAAAGCTTCTAGAGTTTTACCTGCTACGATTACTTCTTCACTGTTAATGATATTGTTTACATCAACAATCTCTTCATCACCTACAGCAGTTTCTTCTGCAGTGATCTCAGGTACAAACTCAGACTTCTTTTCTTCTGCTGTAGCGTACTCATTAAAGTTAGCGGCATCTTCTACTTTACTTTTTTCTACTTCCGCTACTTCACTAGGTGGTAGGTTGTAGTCTACTTCAGCTTCTGCCTTAGGAGTTTCAGTCTCAAACTTAGCTGGGTCAACCTCTCCAACTTCGCCTTCAAACTCAGCGGCTTCCGATTTTGTATACTCATCAAATAAAGCTGCAGTCGGTACTTCACCTGCATCTAATGTCCTCTTGACCTCAGGGATTTCACGTATGATGTCTAGCGTTTCTGCATCTAAGTCTAGCTGGGCTAGATCTTCAGGTAGCATCGTTTCCGCTTTCATTAAAGCATCACTGGATGGTGTACCTGTAGCTGCAGCAAAGTCTTCTAGTGCAGTCTTAACTTTATCCTGCGACATAACAGCAGTATATGTTTCTGCACGAGACTTAATAGCATCTTGTTCAATACGAGCGTGTACCCCAGCTACCGCATCATTATATTCTTTGATTTCATTAGCACTAGGCTCGTTAAAAAATAAACCTAGAAAGCCACCCCAATTACCTGCAGGTGGACTAGGCATAGGGTACTTCTCAGCTTTCTCTTCTTCAGTCAAGCCATCTAAGTATGCTAAGGTAGCTTTAACTGCAGGGTCTTCCACTGCATCTGCAGCCTGTGCTTGCTTAACTAAGAGTGAAGCGGCTGTAGCTACCTGTCCAGTATCTTCATCAATAAGCTGATCGTCTTCTACTTTCAAGCCATACACAGTAGGCTTCTGTAGTACAGAGCTAGGGGTAGTAATAGCTTTACCTAGAGCCTCACTCGTAGAAGGTATGTCTGTAGTTTCAAACTGCTTTTGTTTAGTGGCTACGTCAGCCCCTGTTTGTGTAACTAAGTCTTCAGCATTTTCTACATTCTCAAGAAGCACATTGTATGCATCTGTGTCAGATACAATGTTAGACCCTCTGATATTTCGGAATGCTGTCTGTGCGGCTCTCGCTACTGTATCTGCAGCAGATGTATTAGCTTGAGGGACAGACATAGTTTGACCATTATTAAAGGTAACAGTCCAGTTATATGCGCTACCTGTTATTTCATATCCATCACCTGTAGGTATATTATCCCGATCAGCAATAATGTTTTTAAAATCAGCCTGAGCTAAATAGTTTGTACCATTTACGGAATCTACACCCGTACCAAAGTTCTCACCTAGTTCTTCTTTAAGTGCTTCAAAAGTAGGAAACTTTAATCTGTTTGTCTCTGCGTCTAAGTCAGAGTTACCCTCAGGCATCTCAACATTAGTTAGAGCTTTCTGTGCTTCTGTAAGCTGACCCATAGCATCACTATAGGATTGTTGTGCAGCATCTAAGTCTATAGAGGGCTGAGTAGTTTCAGGTGAAGGTGTACCTACAGATAATACTTCAGATCCCTCAGGTGCAGGTACAGCATCTGGTCCCATATCTAAAGCTATCTGAATAGCTCTAGCTTCCTCAGGTGACTTTACATCTCTCTGAGCTTGACGGGCTACAGCTTGATCATATGTAAATTTATAACTAGGTGTAGTAGATTTAGAAGAATCTATAGAAGCATTAGGGTCTAATAAATTACCTGTTTCTCCTGTAAAATTACTATTTTCTATTGTTCCAATACCAACGTCAGTAGATACATTAGGTGTTATTCTAGATACCTCAGTATATTCATTAGGGTCTTTAACTTTTTCTACAAGATCACCTTGAGCAAAACCCATGCCAGACAAAGGGCCACCCTCTACACGTTGCTTAGCTATCTCAGCGTAACGGCCTATCTTAGATGCTGCACTAGGGCTAGACGCAAGGAACGCATCCATCTCATCCTTCTGCGCTGGGCCTGTAAAGCCCATCTCTTTGAGGAGTTGATGGGTCTGCTGATTAGTAAAGCCTTTGAACGTTTTCATTTATCTAGTTCCTATCCATACAAAACCGAAGAGAGCACCTGAGCAAAGTAGAAAGAGTACGATACCTGCACTCCACTCCATTATAGTTCTCTGTATTTCAATCTTTCTGTGTTCGTGTTCTTTTTTTTGTTTTCTGAGATCTGCTTCTATTTCAAGTATCTCTTGCCACTTAGACGGGCCATAGTAAACTGAAATAAAATCTTTTAATTCTTTACGCATAGCTGCAGCTTTCTCTTTAGCTGCAAATATTTCCATCGCTTGAGCTTCTACGCCACCACCTAAAGCCTTATACCACGGTGGTTGTTGTGCTTGCCTGTCAGCAAAGTCTAAGTCTGCCAATGCACCAGACCACTTAGCTAAAGTACCACCCATGTCTTGTATATCTTTGCCTACCTGTATGCCTTTCTTAATGGCATTGAAGGCAGCGGTAGCACCTGCAATAGCAGTTACTGGATCTATCATAAGCATCTCCCCAGAGCTTAGATTATGTGTTTACTTAAAAGACATCCATACTGCTGTAGCTATAAAAGTTAACACGGCTACTGTACCAAGTTTAACTGTAGTAGCCCATATGCTTTTCTTAGTCATTCTCCATGCATCAATTAAACTACGCATGTCACGTATATCATTTGCTGCACTTTCGTCTTGTAACCCCAGAGAGCGTAAAGCTTCTGCTGCACCTTTCTTAGCTGCACGATCCAGCATAGCTTCTAGTTCTTCTGGGGTTACTGACATAGTTAAGCTGCCTCTTCTTCTTGCTGCTCTTCTTCTAGTGAACCCTCTAGCATTTGTAAAAATGCAGTACGTCCTACGTTGAGTTGATCTAAGTTAAACTTAGTTGAACCAATCTTACGATCTAAGTCAGCGATATGGTTTACCATCATCTTCTGCTCGTTTGTAAGTTGATCTTCAGTGTACTCTTTGTCGTTAATTACAATGGTTTTTGTTTGTTTCTCAGCCATTGATTTTCTCCTTGTGCTGTTGTTATTGTTATTATTACCAAGGCATTCCAGATGCTTCGGCTGTCTTACGAGCAACTTGTGCTGTAACTTTTCCTTGACGGTTTGTTTCGATACGAGCCTTTGCTTCGTCAGCGGTTTCTTCGCCTTCGATCAAGCTGTTATACACCCAACCAAGCACTGTGGCTTCGGTCAGGTCAGCATATGCTACAAAGTCGGATGCATCAGGATCAGGTGTAAGACGTAGCTTACCACCCTCTGTTGCACTGCATTCTGTGTGGGTATCGTCTTGTACACGACATTCCCAATACACGGTTTTTACGCCGCCTGTGGCATCGTCACGAACCATGTCGTTGACTTTCCAAGTAGTTGTTTGAGCCATTGTTTGTTTCTCCTTTATGGCTGGGGGTTAAGCGTTTTCTAGGGCAGTAACTTTTGCCTCTAGTGTTTCTATTTTTGCTTGAGCCTCTTGTAAGGCTTTAATTGCCATCCACATCATTTGCTGTTCTTTCACGGCAAGGCGTGTTTCATCTTCCGTGTTCTGAAAATCGGAAATGAGATCGGGATGGTTAACTTGAACGTCTTGTGCAATCACACCAACTTTTTTGGCATCACTATCGTCATCAGATTTGTAATGAAACTTTTTTAAATCCCACTGCTTTAGTGCATCCCATTGTGAGTCGAGAGCCTCTATGTTTTTCTTCATTCGTTGATCAGAAAGATTTACGTTGTTGCTCTGGTAATTAGAAATACCGCCATTGGCATTGACGTAGAATTTGTAGTTTGCGGTGTCATATAGATGGTATGTATTTCCACTTGAAAGTGTGGCGGTCATTGCGCTGGCACCAAAAGTAAAACCTGTTGTTCCAATAGCAGAAGTGCTTTTGCCAATGTTCACAGCGTTAGCACCAGCCTCCACATATAACATGTTTGCGTTGCCGTCACTCTCGACGCGGAAGTCATGGTCATTGGACGTTTCATTAAACGATGTCATCGCCTGTGTTTGCGTCATAACCTCATTCGGGCCAAGCCAAGTTGATAATTCTGCGGGTATCCCTACCGAACTACCCGGTGCGCTAGTCGAACCTGTATTAACAACATCTTCAGTCCATGAACCGCCTGTCACAACTGTGTGTGATGTGGATTCGTAGTTTCCTAACTGGACGTAGATTTCAAACTCATAATTTCCGTTTGGCACATAACGAACTGATTGACATGGTACACTGCTAGTATCCCCTTCAGCATAAAATACAGCATCCAACAAACTTGCATTTGTGCCACCTCTAAGAAGTATTGTTAGTTTTCCTACGTTTGTACCGCCAGAAGAATACCCCGGTTTTGCACCGTGCATTACAATCTCAGCCCCATACGGCCCCGGAAGGTATATGTTGCCAAGTTTCCAGTAGTTATTGTTGTGTGAACTCGTTTGCGAGGTAGGTGAGTGAGGGTAATAATAAGTTGGTCTGAAGTTTCCGTTTACTTCAAGAGTTGATGACGGGCTTGAGGTGTTTATTCCGACTTCGTTTTGATCTGAATCAACGAAAATCATGTGAGTTGAGTTATTACTCTCAACACGGAAGTTTTGATCTACACTAGCATCATTTAGGACAGTTTCACCAGCGTCCATAGTTATACGATCACGAAGAGTACCACCCCCATCTTGTGTAGCAATCGTGCTACGAACGCCCGTAGTCATATTATCTCTGGACGTCCAAAAATAACTGCGTAACGCACCCCCTATGTAATTTTTGAAGGTATAAAGACCATCGCTAGTGGTGCCACCAAGTTGTTTGATTTCTATCGCTACGGGATCAGACGCAGAACCGTTATCTAAACCCACATTTATCTCTTGTGCAGTATCGGTGTTACCGCTCGTTTTTAGGTGAAACAGAGTCGATGGTGCTGTACCCACTCCAACGCGATTATTACCCGCATCAACAAACAGCATATTAGCGTTGCCGTCACTCTCAACACGGAAGTCTGCGTCATAGCTTCCATCGTTTATCGTAATACCACCAGCCGCAATCTGCATTCTTTCTGGTGCGCCACCCGCCCCTGCGTCATAAGTTCCAGCATAAAACGTATGAGTAGTAGCTTCTTCAGTTCCCCAATTGCCACCACCATAGTACACTTTGCGAGTGGTGCCGTTGTCCCAAGCACCTATAGTTACCCAACCATCTGTTGCGACATCTTTCTGTCGGGAAGTGAAGAAATGACCACTGTTTGTGTTAGCATTGGTAGTCCCCGCCCCATGCAAAAAATGATTTCTTGCAAATTGTGTGATGGTTGCACCACTGAGACTGCTTGAGCCAATTCCAATTTTGTTTTCACCTGCATCCACAAATAACATGTGGGTGTTACCGTCACTCTCGACACGGAAGTCTCTGTCATTACTGCCTTCGTTGAAAGCCGCTTCAGTCATACCAAGGAAGAAACTCTGAGCAGCTGCGTTGTGGAATTTATAGACTCTGTTATTTGAAGTATCGTCTGTGATTTGTAAGCCGTTACTGACACCTGAGACAGCGGCAATAATTGTATCACCATCTGTTGCTGCGGGTCTAACGTGTCTTATATCGTCAGTATCAAGCCTATATGAAAAGGTTCCTGCGGAGTCTAATGCACTACCACCAAAAACTACATCTTCATTACCACCGTCTACGAAAAGCGCATGAGTGTTGCCGTCACTCTCGACACGGAAGTCTGCATCAATTCCGGGTTCATTTACAACAATGTTACTGCTAGTATCAAAAGTTATTCTGCGCTCATTATTTTGAAGTAGATCAACCGTTGCATCGTTTGAAAAGTTCCCCACTTCAATAGGTGACCCTGCGCCATCTCTTCTGCGTCTAATTCCACCCATAACAGTAGAACCGTCACGAATAACCCAACCCGCAATGGTATTAGTGTTGGCTGTGCCATCATTTTGCACAATGCCGTAAGTTGCGCCAGATGCGGAGTCGCTATCAATATGTAAAACCCCTGCTGGCTCATCTGTATGAATACCTATTTTAGAGCCTTGAAAAACCAACAAATTATCGTAAACAGAGTCGGTGTTATCAACATTAAGGGTATATTTAAAACCCGCTGAAGTCCAATCGTTTCCTGTACTTTTACGGTACGCTTTAAGGGATAATCCAAGCGTGTTATTATTTGTACTTTCAACCGCAAAGTAAGCAATATCTTTTTCATCACCCGCTGTTCCACCAAGAACACCACCACGAATACCTAAAGTATGGCCGTCTAATGCGTTGGCATAGGTTAAAGTTTCACCACCAACTGTAAGGATATCATCAGGCGAACTACTTGCAATACCAACGCGATTATTACCCGCATCAACAAACAGCATATTAGCGTTGCCGTCTGACTCAACGCGGAAGTCTGCGTCTACACCCCCTTCATTAAAAGTAGCAGCGCCATATTTGGTTAATAATCCACTACTACTTAGGCGCATAACTTCTTGTAGAGAGGAACCATCATGCGTTAAAAATCGCATGTTTGATGCGGCATTACTTCTTGAAGCTATATCAAATAAACTTTGACCGCCTGTTGTGTTGCTACCTATGGTTCCGATAGAATCACCATCTTTAATAAAGCTAACAATGTCCCCATCATTAGTACGTCTTTCAAATTGAGCGGCTAGTCCAGCATCCCTTGAAATATCTATACGCCCACTGGCGTTGATTGCCGTACCACCAGACCCGATAGGTGTGCTGTCAGTAGTTCCCACCAATAGGTCACCGCTAGTTGTGACAGTGCCAAAACTTACATTCTGTCCACTAAGTGCAACTGTACCTGTAGCATCAGGGAATGTAATAGTACGATCTGCTGTTGGATTAGTAAATGTTACAGTAGACTCGTTACCGTCAGCGCTAGAACCCTCAACGATAAACCCTGCGTCACTCAAATACAAACCTGAAACAGTAGGACTTGTAAGTGTTTTATTAGTAAGAGTTTTAGTTGTACCTGCAAAGTACGTATCTAAAAGATCAACATCAAAGTAACCAATAGACGAAGCAGAAGAGTCAAACACTGCAATGCCATCGTTGTTAGCAATAGCTGTACTTGTGTCAATCGTAATGGCAGACACGTCAGCTACAGCATTAAGTTCTGCACCTGTAGCATTAAGTCCTGTCACGTTGTTAGATATAGCACTAATAGCTTGGATGCGGTTCTCTACAGCTAATGCAGTAGGTAACTCAGAGTTAGCTGAACCTGAGCCTACGCTAGTTACAATATCAGTTACACTATCTGATCCATCTGAAAGTGTACCAAATGTAATTGTACCTGTGGTGGTAATAGCGCTTGATCCATTATCAATAGAACCAAAGCCACTCGTAATACTACCACTATTAAGAGTACCTACTGTAGTAACATTGCTAAGCGTATCTAACGCACTCTCAAAGTATGTCTCAAAGTCAGTCAGTGCGACTTGCTTCATAGTGCCAGCGTCATTGACTACCACTCTGTCTGCATCTGCAAGTGTAGTAGAAGTAGCGGCTGTGTCGCCATCCATAATGTTGACTTCAGCAGCAGTAGCAGTTACACCTGTAAGATCTGTAGTTGCAATGCTAATGTTAGCTGTACCGTCAAAAGACTGACCAGCAATAGTACGTGCGGTTTCTAAAGCAGTCGCTGTATCTGCATTACCTGTAAGATCACCTGTTACATTACCTTCAATGTTAGCTACAAGCGTACCTGTAGTGATTGACAAATCACCTGTTGACGTACCTGTAAATGTACCTGTACCTACAGTAAACTTATCTGCACTTTCATCAAAACCAATGAATGCATTAGCGTCACTACCACGTTCAATTACAATACCTGAGTCACCTGTAGCTGAACCTGTACGTCCGTTGCCTAACTCAATAAGCTGATCATCTACAGACAAGTTATTTGAGTTAACTGTCGTAGTTGTACCGTCTACCTGCAAGTCACCCGATACAGTTAGGTTTTGAGATAAGGTTACGTTACCGTTAGAAGCAATAGCAATAGCATCTGTATCACTAGCTGAACCAATATTACCACCATCACTGATAATTACATTACCACCCGTGATGTTACCTGTAGTTGTTATAGTGCTAGAGCCTGTATCAATTGAACCAAAGCCAGACGTAATAGAACCTGAGTTAAGAGCGCCTACAGTTGTTGCTGCAGTTGTGACAAGATTAGGCATAGCTGTAATCTCATCGTCAAAGTATGCAGCAAGATCAGTAACAGCTACTTGTACCATTGTGCCGTTGTCGTTCATAACAACACGATCTGCATCCGCTACAGTTGTAGATGTTGCAGAAGTATCACCGTCTAAAATGTTTATCTCAGTAGTAGTTACAGTAGCGCCATCTAATTTGTTTAACTCTGCTGCGCTAGATGTTACAAGAGTACCAGCAAGTTTAAGGCCATTAGAACCGTCATGGGATGCTA
>Ga0181397_1000426_pt1 | contig 15861 bp, 23 predicted proteins | sample 20SPOviralmetaG_FD_130126 | JGI IMG/M metagenome (GOLD analysis project Ga0181397, IMG submission 130126) | Marine viral communities from the oligotrophic San Pedro Time Series (SPOT) site, San Pedro Channel, CA, USA - 20 SPOT_SRF_2011-02-23 | ecosystem: Environmental > Aquatic > Marine > Strait...
AAAACGATTGCATTAGACTTGGGATCAGTTGGCAGTTCTGCCGGACTTGCCCAAACCATGTTGTTCTCTTTTGCGTTGTAATAAGGGATACCTTTTATGTCTGTTGGTTCCCATAAAGGAAGTCTGATGTCAATTACATCTCTCTTCTCTTGATCTGCAATTTGTTTAACGATATCGGATTTACCAATACCAGGTGCACCCCACATCATTATGGGTCTCTGTAATTTGATACAATGTGTTAGTGCTGATTTCGCCTCGTTGGGAGAAACTGTTCTGTTTTGACTGCCTATTGCCGCCTCTTTGTTTTTGTTAGCTCTTGCCATTTAGTACACTCCTGTTTAAATGTTTATAATACGATTATAGCAGGATTATGTTATGCGTCAACCTGGTAATTGTGGCTAAAAAGTCGCTATTTTACTGGTTTTTTTGCTCGTCCATCTTGCTCATTGCACGTGCAAGTCCATATTTTGTGATATCTCCGGCAAATAACATGAGTTGTAATGCCATCTTTTCCATGGTCACTTTTATCTGTTTCTTGTCCACATAGTAAGGACAGTCAACAAACTCATCCAACCAAAGGTATGTTTGGGGTGTAAATATTACTTTCGCTGGAAACTTGATGTCATATGTTTTGATGTCAAGTTTTTCCAACATCTCTAATCCTGATTTGGTCAATCTCAAAGATCTTGCCTGATAACTTTCTCGAACATTCTGCCACCAGGTGTAGTAATTGGTTTTTACACTTTCATCGTGGGTGGGTTGCTCCAGCAGTTCAAGGAAGGTACGGGTGTATGCAGTCTTACGATCCATACTCGTAATTATCTAGAGTATTTGTCGCCGGATTTTAAAAGGTACACACCAAACTTGTCGGTGTTGTGCTGAGCATTCAATTTCTTGGCTAGGTTTTCCGCATGGCCTGGGTTGGAGAATGACACCTTCTTGTACTTTGGTCCAGGATAGTTTGACACCAAACTTGATGATTTCAAGTTGATTGGTTTCCCATCATAGAACACTGCCCATATGCCTTCAGCCGCAAGGACTTCATCCATTTTGAAGGTAGTCTTGTTGCTGTGTTGCAATAGTACTGTAGGCTTTGGTCTGCTCATATTTGTAACAGTATTTACCAAAATATGCATGAGCAGGTTGTAATGGGTCTAATCTATCGGATTGGAAAATCTTATCGTTGCTGACTTATGAAACTATTTTTTTTCTGAGAACTCGCCACCGTCCATCTCTATGTCAATAGTCTGTGCTTCTCTGGCAGTCTTCAGTGCTTCGATGATTTCTTCTTGTATAGTGACCATCCTTGTCATAACCTGTGTGAGGCTATCCGCCAACTGATCTGCTTCTTTGGCCGGAATAATAATCTGTCTCTCGTTTTTTTGACGTAGAGTCCTGATCCTGCCTATGAGGTCTTCAATTGGACGTGTTTGTATTTTTGAGTGCTTCATTTAGTCTTGCCACCATTTCTGTTTTTGATTTCATTGGTCCTTCGTATTTGTATCTTTGTAGAGTAATAATTTTAGGACAATACGCCTTTCTCCAGTTTACTGTTTCAAACTTGACTATGTAATAACCTGCACAGAACATTGATTTGGATTTTGGAGTTTTTGTGTACAAAGGTAAGTTTTTTTGGACGTCCCACAAAGGATTGAATGGCTTTTGACTACACGGGTAGCCATGTACTTCAAAACTTTCTGCTTGTTTCACGTCCCATTTGTCGACATTTTTTTCTTGTTCATTATTTGTCTGGTTGTCAAACATATTAAATCCAAACTTTGTGAACAAGCTCTCCTGTGTATGAAACACTTGTCTTTTATCTTTCTTGCTGAGAAATATCCATCCGTTGTCTTCTTGTTTTGAAAGTGTACCTAGTTTTTCTCCATTCTGCTCTACTATCCAGAACTTGTCTTTAACTAATGTTTTTGCTCTTACTGTCATGCTTGTAACCTCGCATTAAAAGGCTCAACATAAAGTTGCGCCTGCTCACTAATCTTATTTAAATCGTACTTGGCACAGAACCTCATGAATCTGATTCCAACTTGGTCTATGCTTTTGTTCTCTGCCTTGGCCTGTGCAATCGTTTGGTCCAGTTCCTCTATGATTGCTTCTGGTTGTGCATGTAGGTCCACAAGTGCTCTGTTTCTCTCATAGTCTTCCATTACCCTGTGCTCGTTGCCTTCATGATCAACCCATTTGCTCAACATTAGGTTGTTCCATGTGTAGCCTTTCTCTTTACGATCAGCGAATGCTTCCTGTAAGCCAATCTTGTTCTTTGTGCCCTTTGTACGCACACCTGGGTATGCACTAAAAATATTATCTGATGGATCACCTCTCATAGCCTTTTCAAACACTATCCATTCTGTGTCCGGTGCTGGCTTTGGTGCTTTTAATTTTTTATCTATTACAGGATTGCCTTTTTTATCAAACCAACCCTCGTTTGTAAGTGTAACCTCGGTCACTCCGTTATACTGTTTTACATTGTCATTTACAAGTTGATTTAGGTCCTTGTCTGTGCTGATTATAACGTGTTTCTCATCAGGATGTTTGTCTATCCATCTAGCAATCAAATCGTCTGCTTCTGTTCTGGCGTTACGCAACACTGTGACGTTTGTTTTTGTTTTAATGAAGTCACAGAAGTCATCGTAGCACTCCCAGAATACTTCATTCTCTTCTTTTTCTTTCTCGGTCATGGCGTCGGCCATTTCCTTACGATTTCTTTTGTAAGGTGCATACATATCTTTCCTAAATGATCTACCCTCTAGACAAAATACAACATGAGTGCCTTCAAAGTCCTGCCATGCCTTTTTGATAGAATTCATCATTATGTGTATAGCCATGCCAATCTTTTCAGATGTGTCGCCTCTGATCACGTGTCTAGCACGGAAAAATGTATTTGCTGTGTCTACAAGTATATGACTCATTCTATATTATAGCACTGATTTGTTATTCTGTCTATGTAAAAAGAAAGGGTTGTCTATTTTGTTGAATTTTGGTAAGTTTGGATTCATTGCTTTGTAGTGTTGCGGATATAATGTGATGTAATCTGTAATTTCTTTGGTTGTTTTGAAGAAATCTTCTATCATAGGCATTATAACAAAATCATATTTTTTTTCTAATTGTGCGTAAACCCAGGCCTGTTGAATTACGTCCAAGGTCGGAACAGCAATATCCTTTTTGTTTTGTATGGCATCTAAAACAATTTCTGTGTTTTTATGCGTTTGTAATATGTTGTTCCTTGCGAGAAATTCTTTGTGTATTGATTCAAATTCACTGAAGTCTAAATTTAAAGCAAATTTTTGATCTAAATCTTGCAACTCCCTTTTCAAATTTTTGGCTGTGAAGAAAACATCAACCTGTGTGTAGTGGATTGCATTATTCTTCTTGATGTTGTCTTCGATCCATTTGATGTCTCTTTTCAATTCGACCATACTGCCCTGTCTCTCCAGATCTAAAAAACCCATTTTGAAAGCATCTCGCAACAGCCATTTCGGCACGTTGTCATTGTCGATAGAATAGAGGTCATGTATCTTATCATAGAAACCTTTGCTATAACTTTTTAAGAAAGATATATCCTTATGCAGATTATTGATATCTCTGTTGGCATCAGTGGCTCTATTCATAGCAACACGTTCGTAATACAGAACATCATTCGACCACAAAATCTTGACTACATTTGCACCTGTAAGATTTTTTAAATCTTTCTCATAGTTTTTTATATCAAAAAATTCCGAGAAGCCAGAATATGCAAGTCTGTTGTGTGAATTGCCCAAATGATTAAATGGCAGTTCTTTTATTGGTGGAGTTTTTTTGCTTAATCTATCAATAAGGTATGTCAGGAAATGTCCATGACAACCGGAACTATTAAAGATGTAGATGTATGGCTTATGAAACTTCGGTCTTTCCATCGTCTCTCCTGTTAATCTGTACATAACCAGATCCAGTGACATCGATGCCTTGTTCGTTACCGATAGTTCTGCAAAGTGTCTGGAACCATCTGTCTACAATTTCTTCTTCGGATTGTCCTTCGTATCCAGATTGTTTCAACATATTCACAAATTCATCATTCCAATCCAGCTCAAAGAAACCGTTCCTAGGATTCTCAGGATTCACATTCAAGTTTAGAACTTTTACAATTGGTTCTTCACTCTTTTTTGCTTTTTTGTTCTTTTTCTTTATAGTTGTTTTTGCTGTTTTCTTTACCTTCATAACATTATTATACTTTATTTTTTCCTCCTAGTCTACCTATGTTCCAATAGCATTACCAAATAGATACACATGGACTCTTGCGGCCACGTTGTACCCTTTCTTGAATGCCTTTTCTGCCACTTTACCAGCAGTTGCAGTTTGCTCTTCCTCCCTTGCACCCGTTGGCATCACCCAGACCGGCCAATCTACACCAGCGTCTCTGAATTTTTTGATTGTTGCCTCCATTTCGTCCCATTCTCTGTCTGCGGATCCAACAACGAATTTCAACTGTCCTGCCTTTGACAGTTTGTAGTATTCTGCTACATTCTCAGGTTTGATTGCTTTCTCTGTTTTCTCTCCCGACACTGTGAACAGTTTGGGACTAACACTGAAGAATACTTCTGTGTCTATGCTTCTTACCCACTCTTTGAAAGGCTCTTTCAATATCTGTGTGCCATTTGTTTCAAACGTCATTGACCCTGGCAGGTTGTTTTGTTTTTCCAGTGCCCTGTATATTCCAACCACTGCGGCCTGTCCTGTGATCATTAAAGGCTCACCTCCTGTGAAACACAGATGTTGATGTTGTTTGGATAGTGGATGTAAAAACTTGCCCTCTGGATTTGAGTCTGTTTTTATGATGTCAACAAGTTTGTCTGCCAATACTGTGGGAGTTTCCTGTCCCATAAGGCCCTTGAACTTTTTCGCCCATGTGTAAGAACTGTCACAGCCTTTGTCCCACACAGGCAAGTCTTCAACACGTTTTACACTTGACACGTCAAAGTCCTCAAACGGAAGTTCATATGTTTCCGGATTGGTTGGATCCTTTTGTCCGAATCCGTTGCATTGTAAATTGCAAAGGAAGAATCTTATCCATGCTGTCGGAACGCCCGTGTAGTGACCTTCACCTTGTATGCTGTGAAATATCTCAGAATAGTAATATTTTTTCTCTACTCCCATATGCTTGGGTCAATGCTTTTTGTTGCTTTGACCAACTCCTCTGTTGTGTATTTTTCTTCGTGCATCTTTAGTTTTGTTTGCGTAAAATTGTCTGGGTAATCTCTGTATAAAAAATGTTGTATTGTATTAACATCAACATACTGATTGAAACCCACATGTACTTTGTCTACATCCTTGTCTGCGACAGTAATGGTCATTGCATCATCAAGTTTTTGCATACTTTCGAACTCCATATCAATTCTGAATTCAGGTAAGTCCATGGATCTAAAACCTAGTTTCATTCTTGTTATTCTATAAGTGTCCATTTTATTGTGTTCAACTAGTTTATCTAAAAATAAACGCATCTTTGTCACAAATTCCTGTGCAGTTATGTTATCTTTATGATCTGCATATATTGTGTATATGTTAGCCAAAGTAATTCTCCTGTGTTCCTTCTCTGTATAAATCCTGTGTTATGCAGTGTACTCCACCATCCCAGAAATACCTGTGTCTAAAGTTGAACACTATAGGCTCAACTTTATGCTTTTTAAAATGTTCAAATACTTTCTTATTGTAATTGTTACATATAATTGTGTTTTGGTCAATCGATAACATATTCACATCAAACACAGTTTCTTCAACATAACCAACCCAATCGTTCAGCCAAGTGTTAACAAATTCAATCAATTGATCGTTATGTTCTTCGCCTTTTAACCACCATTTGCCTCCCACTTTTGCTTTCATATCCGAAAATGAACTTAATTTTTCCCATGACTGATCGGGCACATATAAAACGTCCCAACCTGGAAAGTTTTCCTCGTATTTCTGTATTTCTTTCAAGGATACGATACAGCCTGGTTTTACCACACAAAATACTCCGTCGCTGTGATACCCCCTATCCGAAATGTGTACTCTAAATCCTTCATCTGCCCATTTTTGTGCATACTTGTCTATTATTTGTTTTGGCACTTGAGGATGTACGTCCCACCATAAATCCTTACCCACTCTGCAGATAACCGCGGTGCTTATTGCTCCTGGTGTATGGCACAGTTCTAAATTTTTCCTATCAATTCTTTTTAAAACATCTACATAACCTTCAGAACCACCACTGACAGCATAAATTTTTTCTCCCACTACTGCAAAATGATCTCTAGGATTTATTGGTGGTCTATAAATATTTTTTAATGATTTAACTTTATTCATGTCTAAATGACTTCTATGTGTTTGCACTCCAGCATCTTTCAATATTTTTTCCAGTGTTTGATAGTCTTCTTCCGTTTCCTCCGCTATCTTTTTCAACGGATCCATGATTTTATTATTTTTGTATATTGGCAAATCTGCAAACCATTCGGCCTTGAAGCCTGATCCGATCCAACAATGTTTCAAAGGATCAAATGTTGCGTAACCTTTTATGGGTATTTTATTTTCTTGATTTGTCATTTTTCTTGTCCAGTCTAACTACGTTATCTGACTTTAAATGACCAACACTTTCACGTTGTATATCGTTATGTCTGAATTCCGCCCAGTACAATTCAAACGCAACACCATCTTCCAATCCCTCAAATGAGTGATATAGTCCTGGTTTCACGGCTGTGTAGTCACCGGCTTTAAGTACGGTTTCGTCTATTAGATCATAGTCCTTCTGCCATACACGGATTTTCATCTCGCCTGACATCACGTAGAAACCATTCCATTTGTATTCGTGTTTGTGCTTTGAGCACGTGCCACCTTTTACAAAATCAATCCTGTGGAATTCGCAAGAACCGTTTGCTTCGATTAGTTCCGTTGATCCCCAAATTTTACCTGCTTTGTTTCCCATGATGTTCTCTTATTATAAATGTAATTATTAAATTTGTCAACTAATAACCAAAGGTTTTTGATGCCAATAATCATATGTGGCTTTCTTTGAGTCAATAAAATCAAGATTACGTGTGTACTGGTAAAATATCTTCAGGCACCTATCAAAATTTTTAATCCTTTGTCTTTTTTCATGCAAAGAACTATTTTTCATAGGCACAACTCTCAATATATCTTTTTCAACTAGGCTTTTACATAAATTATTATACATTTCAAGAGCCTGCTTTTCGTTTTCTTTTAAATTTGTATCATTTAGTTGTAGTCTTAAAATGTCTGCCATAGGAAGACCAAAATAGTTTTTCAATGTGTCTTTGTACCCAGTCAAGTCAGAAAGCACTGCATCTGTGTTAGTAATTAGATCCTCATATGTTACTTGCTTGACTCCTGCAAAGTTTTTTTGTAGCCAGGTCCTGTACTCTACATATCCTTTTAATTTTTGCACGAAATAACGTTCGTCAATTTCTGATACCTGTTCAATAGACTTTCTGTCCTTTTGGCTGAACACGTTGTATACTTCAGACTTGGCTTTTATAGCCAGACTCAAGGTTAGTTCGAAAACATTTTCTCTTTCGCAGGATATAATTTTAGGAAAAAATGTTTTGGTAAACGTATAAAATTTTTCTACGTTTTCATCTTTACGGTAATCTATATGATCCTTTGACAGCCTGCTTACCAGTGTTACTTTTTTATTTGCTTTGTTCAAGATGTTTTCTATCTCGGGTAAGGTCTGCCCGTATTGTATTTTAAAATTTCTTGTAATATTGCCTTCATTGTCTAGTCCTATCACTTTATTGACAAGATCGTGGGTGTTAATTACTTTAATATTTTCAATGTAAAGGACAAGTGTAATGAGCCTTTGCAGGATAGTTGATCCCATTCCTCCTGAAGATACTACAAGATAATTCATTTTTTAAGTATTTCCCTAACTAAATTTTCTGCAGTCTTTACATCAAAATGATGATAGTCTCTAGCATAATCAACTTGTTCACAATAAATCAATTGATCGGCAATGTCTTTTCGCAAAAGTTTAGCCAATGCATATTTTGTTACATCAGGATTTTCTGTGCTTTTTAATTGTTCGCCCATGAATGCGTTTGGCACCAACATATGAATCTTTTTTCCTGGTAACTTTTGCACCTTTAGAAAATTTTCTTCAAAGTTTTTTACATCCGCTTGATTGCCAAAATCGGATTTAGAATATTGTACATTATTTCCATCTACTAGCCTTCGAGTAAAAAAACTCCACATGATCACTAGCAATTCTGGTTTATACAAATCTACAAGTTCTATTGCTCTTTGAGCCATGGTGTCGTTACTACAACCATCTTGTCCAAGATTTATGCATCTTTTGTTTGTTGCTTTTTCAAGCAGTTGAGGCCATGTTTCTTCAAATGGCTGACCTATACCCACAGTGAAACTGTCACCCAAGCACCATATCACATCGTTAAGGTTTGCTGGCCACTCTTCGTCTCGGAATCCTCTTGAGTTGTATCTGTATGAAACTGTTTTGGAATATTCTTGAAAATATTTTTTGTCTAGACAATTTTCTAATGAATCCAAACCCGATGTTTTGCTTTCTGGTATATCTATTCTATCTAAAATTTTAAGCATGGATATCTGTATTGTTCCAAAAATCATATGTGGCTTTAGATTGATCTATCCAGTTGTGATTTTTAGCAAATTTATAAAATTTGTTTAAGCAATTATCAAAATTTTTTATTTGTAATTTTTTATCAGCCAATGTTGTGTTTTTTATAGGGACGCCTTCCACTATTGTTTTGTCAATTTTAGAAAAAGTATAACCTTTCACCCTATACTTTGCCACCGCCTTCTTTTCTAACTGTGTCAAATCCTTTGTTTGTTTTTTACCTAAAGACCTTAGCCATTCATATTCGTTGAGAACTAAGGACGAAAGACACATTCCAAAGTATTTCTCGTAGGTATTTTCATATCCTAAAAGGTCTGCTAGTATTCTGTCGCTGTCCTTGACCATATTTTCATAAGATATTGTTTGCACATCTGGAAAATGCGTAGTTATCCAAGAGTGATAGTCGACATAGTGTTGACATTTTTTTACAAAAAAATCCTCATCAACATCTGTAACATTCAAAACTTTTTGTCTGTCTTCTTTTTTGTATACATTAAGCACTCCTGACTTTTGCCTAATGCTCCAACTCATTGCATATTCAAAAATATTTTCTCTCACACACATAATTTTTTTGCTGTAATGACTGTTAACAAATTCATAAAAGTCTTCGCTATCTTTTTTTGAATCATTTCTTGCATCCATATGATATTTGGCCAATCTACTAACTAGAGTTGTGTTTTTATCGGAACTTTTTATTATATCAATAATTGTCCTTAACGTTTGTTCGTATGACGAAATATCTTTATGAACCGCAACATCATTTTTAATTTCTAATCCATTGGTCAACTCGTGAGTATTCATTACTGTTACATTCTCTAGTGCCAGAGCCATTGTAATATGTCTCTGCAACATAGTAGATCCAACTCCGTCTGGTGTCAAAATAAGAAAATTCATGCAGTGTATTTAGATGGATGGTCAAGGGGGGAGAAAAAACTCCCCCAATGATTTAAAGTAGTGTGAATGCCACGACAGCCGTTACCGCTAATACTACTGCAAGTATACCGGCGCCTGTGTAGACTTTGTTCATCATACTATTTCAGTTTGTATGTCTTCTGTAGTCTGTTCAGCAATAATCCGTATGCTGGTAAGAATACAACAAGTCCCACAACTATTTTCAACACAGTTTGCGATCCTGCGATTTCAACCCAGTTTGCCGCCATGTACTCGTTGGCGCTGTTGTTGAATGCTACTGCAAAGAAAGTGTATGTGTCGATGATGTTAGCCGCTACGGTTGATACCGCCGGTGCTAACCACCAATTTTTACCTAACGATTTTGATTCCCTGATATACTGGAATACATAAACGTCAAGCATAGTACCAATTGCATAAGCAGTGGCACTTGCGAAACCAATTCTCATAGCAACCGATCCCGGTGCTCCTTCTGCCAAGACAACTGCAATGGATCCAATTATTGCTAATGGATAAGCCGCCGCGATTGTTTGTCTTGCTATCTGTTTGCCCAATAGTCTAACAGTCAAGTCAGTTGCTATTACTACTAATGGGAAAGTGAATGCCGCCCACGTAAGTTTCACACCGAATATCTCTACCGGTATTGCCACTAACGCATTTGAAACTGTGATTACTACGACGTGTAGTGCCACTAATTTCAACAGCATTGATTTGTCTACGTTTTTGAACATTAAGTCCTCCTTAAGGTTTAAATGTTAATGTAATTTTACTTGATTTACCGCTGTTGTGTCAACACAACCTTTAGTTTATTTGTCCCACTCTTCCCATGGGAATACGATCCAACTGGGCACTTCGTCCTTGTTTATTTCGTAACCATGGTAATCTACTTTGACCTTGCTTGGCTTGTTGTTGATAAGTGCGGCAAATTTTATTCTCTCCTCGTGCTTTCCAAAATTGTCAAGTATGTATTGGAATGTTGCCCCGGAGTCGTTGATGTCATCTATGATCAGTATTTTCTTTTGGAATGCGAATGCCTTTTCCAGCACAGTCAAATTTGGTTTGGCAGTGTGATCACGCAATCTAATGTCCAGCACTTCGTGGGCGGTGTTTAATCTGTGGGATAGATACACACCAGGTATGCAACCACCCCTGTTGATTCCTAGTATTATGTTAGGCATCCAATTGGAGTGCACCATCTTGTCCTCGATTTGGATAAGTGCGTTACGCATCTGTCCTGTTGTGAAATAATTTTTCTTTACATCATCAGCCATTGTACAATATACCTCGCCCCTCCTGATACCAACATCGCTAGTAGTATCGTGTTTAATACAATAAGTGCCCTATCATGCCATTTGAATCCTACCCAAAGCCATCCTGCTGTTCCTATAATCGAAAAGAACACGTCATATATCTTTGGTACTTCCTCTATGGATCTGCAAAGCACAGCACAACACACAAAGAATACAGATATCCATTTCACATACCAAGTTATGTCGTGCAAGGGTGTTACCTTGCGAACACTGGTCAGTTGATCCTCAAGTGTTTCGATCTTTTCTTCTAGATCTTCTATTCTATTTTGTGTATCGCTCATAGACCCTGTTGATTACGTTGTTGGTTGTCACGAAACTTGCACACTTGGCCATGTCTTTGAGTCTTCTTGCACCTATGTATGTGCAGGCACTCCTTACTCCGCCTAGTATGTCTTCCAAAGTTGCTTCAACAGGTCCTCTGTAAGGTAATGATATAAGTCTGCCCTCGTTACCTCGGTATCCGTCCTTGCGTTTGCCATGCACTTCTCTTGCTCTGTCTGAGCTCATGCCATAAAATTCTACTCTGCCGTCCACTACCGGTTGTTCTGATTCGTCATGTCCTGCTAACATTCCGCCTATCATGACCATGTGTGCTCCGCCACCGAACGCTTTTGCTATATCACCTGGATGTACACAGCCACCATCTGCCATTATGTGTCCGCCAACACCGTTTGCGGCGTCTGAGCAGTCAACTATTGCACTAAATTGAGGTACTCCAACACCTGTCATTGTTCTTGTCGTGCAAACTGATCCTGGTCCTATACCTATCTTGACCACGTCAGCACCATTTATAATCAATTCCTCTGTCATCTCAGGTGTGACAACGTTACCTGCCACAATAACTTTGTTTGGATATTCGTCTCTGACCTTTTTGATGAAGTCCACCATGTTCTGGTGGTATGCGTTCGCTACGTCAACAGTTATCATCTTGACATCGGGAAACATCTCTAACACTTTCTTCATGTTTGCCCAATCCTGTGCTTCTTTATCCCACATCACATTTGTTCCTGTACACACCGACACTGACTGCATTCTCAATCCTGTACCTGCGGCCGCTTGCCATTGTTCTGGTGTTGTGGTCTTTGTTATCACAGTCATCATTTTGTGCTTCTGCATTTCTTTTGCCATGGAGAATGTGCCAACACCATCCATGTTACTTGCGAATATGGGAAGGAAATCCATGACTTTGCCTGAATTACGGAACGTGAACTTACGAGTCATGTCAACATCTCGCCTAGATGAAAGTGTACTACGTTTTGGTTGTAGTAAAACGTCCTCGAAATTTAATTTTGGTTCTGTGTTAATCCTCATCTTCTTGTTCCTTTGTTTTGCATACTTCTAAAACACTTTGATAGTGTTCCCAGGCCTGTTTCAGTGCAGGATACTTGTCCCTCATATCTTCTTCTGGGAAAGTTAACTCGCCTAAGTCACCTAAACTGTAACTGAATGCACTGTCAAAATCTCCGCCGTATGTAACACCTTCGCTAAATCCCATTTCCAATTGATCTTGTTTTTTCTTTGTTTTAGCCATGCCCCTTCATACTCATACAAATTTTATAAAACTCATCTCTTGTTGCAGGGTCTTCTTTGAATGCACCCAGCATAATTGCAGTTGTCATATCCGACTCGTGTTCTCTTACACCTCTGTGCGTCATACAGTGGTGTTCTGCTTTTACTACCACTGCAAGGTTATCTGTCTTTGCGTACTTTTTCAATTCATCTGCAATCTGTGTTGTCATTTCTTCTTGTATCTGCGGTCTCTCCACGATGTGGTGTACGATCCTGTTGAATTTACTCAATCCAATGACTTCACCATTTGGAATTATGCCCACCCAGGCATTACCCACAATGTTCTGGAAGTGGTGGGCACACGTTGACCTAATTGATATTGGACCACTGGTGTACATGCTCTTGTAACCCATGTTTGGAAAACTTGTAACCCTTGGTGCTGGCTTGAACCTGCCACCAAATGTTTCTCTGATGTACATCTTGGCCACACGTTTTGCAGTCTCCTGCGTGTTGTGATCATTTTCAGTGTCGATCACAAGACTATCTAACACACCTTGTAATTTTTCTTGTACCTCTGCTTGTAATAGATCCATCTCGCCGTCCTCTATGTATTCAGAGATGTTGTCATTGGAATGGAACCTCTTGCCTGCCTTTTGTAATCTCTCTTTTATTTTCTTGCTGATAGGTCCTTCTGGAACCCAACTATCTTTTAGTGCGTCATCCATTATTCTACGTCCAATCTAACGATATGTTTTCTCAATGCTCTAACTAATTCTTCAATTTTATCTATGACTGCAATCATGTCTCTGTCTGTGATATATTTAGATCTTTCCTTCAACTTGTCATATTCTTTGATTGATATTTGCACCATAGGACCATAGTTGTCTTTGTGTCCTACACTCTCGTTTTCCATAGAGGCATCTAGTGCTCTTTGTTTTTCTTCTGAGTCAGTCATTGTATCTCCTTTTTATAATTCTGGTATGTTATTATTATAGTTGTAATTTCACTTTTAGTCAATGCCAAAAACCTTACCATTGTAGTGTTTATTATTGGTACATATTTGCTTGATTAAATTTTTTATATCGTCCTTCTTCTCAAAGTGTGGATTAATACCAAAACAGTTAAATTTGTTTGCAAAATTTTTCATTAGGAGATAGTTTGTAAATTTATAACCACTGTAATCTGGATGTTCTTCCACCCCTTTTTTATCTTTATCAATAAAACTAGACAACATCCAACCAATTATAGTCTCAGAATGTAGGTTTGTTTCCAAAGTTTTGATAAGGAAATATGGTAACTGGCAACTCAACCAATAACTGTGACCCCAACTTTTGACTATACCCCATGTGTCTATTGTTTCTTTTTGTTGTGTAAAATCTATGTTTGATAGGCTAGAAGCATTTTGATTGAAAAAAATAAAATCTATCTTATGATCAATTTCTTTTAACACCTTATGCAAAGTTATGAGATCAAGAGTTTTCCAATTGATCCGAATGTTTTTGACTGAAGTATTTTTGGATTGACTTGATCCAATGTTTGTTACATTATAGCCTGCTTCCTGACAGGCATCTATGATATATGACCCTCTTTCATTACCACAGCCTATTAACAGTGCCTGCTTCATGTCAACTCCGGATACAGCGTTCGCCAATTTGAGCCTTGTAGTACATCAATTTTGTCAAAATACTTTTTGTATTCATCGCTATCATGGTCATTGTCGAGCTCGGTAAGACAGTTCTTTATATTTCCTGCTATGTTCAAATTGTCCTCATATTTTAAAAATGTATGATTCAACTGTTCACGAACTGTATTCTTTATTTTGTCTGGCAGGTTCCTGCATCTCAACCTATCTTGACCCATTGATAATTGATTAACAGTATGATCGATACTTCCAATTTCTTCCATAAAGTAGTCAATTATGGCAGGTAGTTCTTGTGCAGTCAACACGAAGAAAACAGTGTTTGCTCTCAAATCAACGTTCGAATGTGTTTTTAGAAAATTTATGTTTGCTAGAGTCTTATGCCAATTTCCTCCACGCCTAATGTAATTAAACTTGTCACCCATTCCGTCTACACTACAAGTGAATAACACATTGGGAAATTTTAATATTTCTTGAAGTATAGCATTGTCCTGGCGCCATTGCATATTAGAGTTTACCCGTATCTGTAGATCATCTCTCTTTTCAATCTGTTTAAGTAATTTTAGATTGTATTTTATCAGTGTTGGCTCTCCGCCACTCATATAAATTTCTTTTAATTCACTTTGGTTAGATACCACATATTCTATAATACTATCCGCAACTGCAGATGGTGTGTGATTAACTGGTTTATTTTCTTCACGTGCAATACTACTGCTCTGTACTGCCCAACAGGTAACGCATTTCAAATCGCACAAACTACTCCAATGTAAATCTAAAGCAGAAAGTTTAAATTGTTTTGTGTTCAAATAATCAACACTGCTGTGGATACCCAATTTGTTATAATGATTTCTAAGTCCTGTGTATTTTCCTGCACTTGAAATATTTTCTCTCTGTAAGCACTTTTTACAATTATCTGTAATTTTATCGGCGAGGATGTCTTGCCTTAACTTTTGATATTTTTCATTTGTAAGTGTTTCTGAGATAGGCCCATCACATGCATTTCCCAAAACCTTTCCCCTAGTGCATGACGGTATAGATCCATCAACATTGACGTATAACAGATTCCATGGTGCTGTGCAGAAATGCTTTTGTTGTCTGAAAAGTTGATACTTGGTTTTTGGATCCATACACTATTGTATATCCATCTTGTGAGTCTTGTTATACCATTTTACAGCAGTGGCCACAACATTGTCGATACTACTCTGTGTTGGTTCCCAATCTAAAATATCTTTCACCTTGGTTATATCAGCAACAAGATATGCAGGATCTCCTGGTCTATTGTCATGCATCTCGATATTCATTTTACCCGTGTATTTTTGCACAGTTTCTAGAAGTTCTTTATTAGAAGCAGGTGCACCCGATCCTAAATTAAACACTTCCGCACAATTATTTTCGTTTGTGTAATTCAATGCTTTTATGTGTGCATCTGCGAGATCCATCACATGCACATAATCTCTCACACAGGTTCCGTCTGGTGTGTCATATTTGTCACCAAATATCTTGAACGTCTTGCTCTGTCTCGCGGCGTGTATCGCCAATGGTACTATGTGCGTTTCTTTCTCTCGTAATTCGCCAATCTCTCCTTCCGGATCTGCGCCAGCGGCATTGAAATATCTCAATCCAACACTTGATAATCTGTATGCTTTCAAGTAATCTCTACACAGCATCTCCATCATCAGTTTGCTACCACCATATGCACTGATAGGGTTGGCGACGTCTGATTCTCTACATTTCCTGAATCCTGGATCACCGTATGTGGCCGCACTAGAACTGTAAACAAAATTTTTCACATCGCATTCGATTAGTTTGTCTAAAAGTGAAACAGTCACTATGAAATTATTTTTGTAGTATAGTGAAGGATTTGC
>Ga0181397_1000427_pt1 | contig 15853 bp, 20 predicted proteins | sample 20SPOviralmetaG_FD_130126 | JGI IMG/M metagenome (GOLD analysis project Ga0181397, IMG submission 130126) | Marine viral communities from the oligotrophic San Pedro Time Series (SPOT) site, San Pedro Channel, CA, USA - 20 SPOT_SRF_2011-02-23 | ecosystem: Environmental > Aquatic > Marine > Strait...
ATTAAATAATTTTATAACGATAAATAAAACATCGATAAAATTAAATTATTTGTCTTTTGATGATGTGTTTTTTTTATTACAACTTAAAGAAATCTTTAAGTGTTAGCGAAGTTGTGAATAGATTTTAATTTAGTAAATTTGAAGTAATTTGAAGTAATTTTAAGTAATTTTACTAACTTAAAATAATAATATCAAGAATGTATATTATTCTTGAATATGGTATTGGTTTTCTTGCGGTGTGTATTTTATCCGTGGGTATTAGATCATGTATAACTATAAAGATTGATGAAAAAAGTTACAAAAAAGAATGTAAGTGTTTCGAAACTATTATCGCATGTTTATTGTATCTATATGTGATGTATAAAAACTATTCACTTGACCACAAACATTGTACTTTTCATCATGATTGTTATGGTGGTTTTGCTGAAGGAGATAATAATATATACTACGAAGCATCTATATATGAAACTTATAATAAGTGCACTGATAGCGATGATATCTATTATGATATTAGGGAATATGGTAAAACCTATCATCTTGAAGAATGGGATTGTCTAGAAACTGAATTTGGTTGTTGCAAATTAAATACTCGCTGTCAAATTTCTTATGAATATAATTTTACATATAAATATTATTGGGATACTTATTCCGAATCAATTAATTCAAATAACGATTTTAGAGGGATAATGACTACGGGAATAAAACAAAATGATGAAGTGGGTAGCAATTGTCCATCATATGATGATATATTTCAATTAAGGGAAAATAATGAAAAAAAATCGCCAATGTATTTCTGGATTGTTGTGCTTACTATAATGTGTATCTATTATATTATTAGTCTATGCTATCACATTCATTATGAAAGAAAACAAAATTTTCAACCGGTGACTGATCAAGACATAGAAACAGGGCGTGTTTAGAATAATAACTTTTATATCATATACAAACAAACTTTTCTCCAATTTTAGGATTATTTTTTGCAATTTCTTTTTTCCTTTCATTTATATAATCAAATGTACAATTATGAGAATGGGCATTTAAATGTGCTGAGCAAAAATTATATCCACATTTGCACTCAAAAATGATCATTCCCAATTTAGCATTACAATGATGACATTTTATCTTTTTCTTCTTCTTTACCTGGGGATTATTATTTTTTTGAAAAGGTTCTTTTTCTTTATCCAGATATCCTGCCTCCTTGGAACCCATACTTGCCTTAGCCTCGTCATGAGCAGAATGCGCTGCTTCCAACACGGACGTAAACTCACTCGCGGGAAAAATTTCTTTTTCTTTATCAAGGGGATCATTATTTTTTTGAAAAGTTTCTTTTTCTTTATCAGACATATTAATTTTAGTATTATATTTAATTTACTCTATATCAAATTTTTAATTATTTTGATGATCTATTTTTTGATGATCTATTTTTTGATGATATATTTTTTTTATTTCTTCTAGTCCTTTTTTTTGTCCTTTTTTTACGTTTCGTCTGAGATTTAACTGAAATACTTTTGCTTTTCTTTTTCTTTTTCTTTCTAGATTTTCCACCACCTGGTCCTTGCCATCTTGGTGGATCAGGGGGTGGACCAGGGGGTGAATAAGATGGCGCACTTTGAGGAGAGTTTTGAGATAATCTTACCATACGTGCATCCATTTTGGACAATAATACTTCTTTTAAATTTTCAATTTCACTTTCGATTGAGTTTTTTAATAATTCTGTTTGTTGATTTATAACTTCTGTTGTTTTATTATTACTTTGTTCTTTTAACTCCAATTCCTTAAGTCTGATCTCCTGAGCATTTGATTCTTCTTGTGCTTTCTGTTGTGCAGCACGGTCTACTTTCGTACCGAACCACCGGCTCTTTGTACTATAAGGAGCATTTTTCATTTCCGCATCAAATTTAGCGTCTTCACGAGATTCTTGTCTCATTTGTTTCCTTTTTTCTTCAGATTCTGTTTTTATCTCATCAAGCATTATTCTTTTTTTTATTTTAGATTCTTTAACTAATAATTTTAATCCAAGTCGTAAATCTTTATGATATGGTACGATTATGCCCGCTTTAAGGTTTGAAATAATATTCTCTACTCCATTTTTTTCTAATTCAGTAATATTAGAACCAGGTATCCACCACCATTTATTTAAAGCAGTCTCTAAATTATCTTGATTATAAGCGGGGATATTTGCGATCGTTGCTTCTTCTTTTATTTTATTAATTTCTGCATCATTTAATAATCCACTTAATTCTTCTTCATTTATTATACAATCTAAATCAGCAACACCAGAATTACCACACGGTATATATTCAGAATCACCTTTTGCTGTTTGATTTTTTTGAAAATTCTTCTCGATAATATCTTTTAACCATTTACTAGACATTAATGCAGAAAGTGCTGCTGAATTTTGATCCTTATTTGAATCAAGTATTGTACGCACACTCAATTTTAAATTTTCTATCAATTTTTGTAATTGAGGTTCTTTCATTTCAGCAAGTGTTATCTTATATAAATCACGACTAGTTTCCCAAATTTTTTCTTTTTCTTCTTGATTTGTTGTTTCATTTATACCTTCAACAATCCAACCTCTAGATATCATTTCCATTGATTTATTCGGACCAGGTAGTGCTTGATTTACAAAATTACTTAATTCGGGATATGTTTCTACTAAAGATTTAGTTACTATTATTTTATCTTCTTTAAAAAGATTCTTTTCGAAAGAACTTGCTGCCTCATTCTGTAAATCTGGTGAATTAAGTAAATTATCTAATTGTTGATTAGTCATTTTACCTTCAGTAAATAATCTAGAGATATCTTTTACAATCATTTCACAATCTTGGAATAAAGTATTTTGTTTTTTAAGAGGAAATTTTCTTTTAAAAAAACCGCTCCATGTATTAAAGGGATCGCATATTCTTTTCCTTATTTGATCTTCCGAATAAGGATCAGCATTTTTACCGAACCATGCCCCACCATTTATATTGTTAATCATCATATATATAATATAATAATATAATAATTTAATTAAACATTTTTAATAGTTCATTTTTTTTACTATTAAAAATATTTAATATCATTTTATCACGCTCCATTAATTTCTGACGTAAATAAACTATATTTTCTTCTTCTATTTTTTCCTCTACTTTTTCTTGTATTTGAGATTCTCTATTTAGTTTAATATTGTCATCAATATTCACTACAAAATCGCGCAATTGTCGAATTTCATTCAAAATTAAAGGTAGATTTTCATTAATTGTTTTTGTTAATTCTTTATTATCATTTTTATTCATCATTTCTTTCATATAATTTTGTTCTATTTTTTGAGATTTTAATTGAGTTTCTAACTTTTTTTCTTCAAGATCTTTCATCATTTTTTGTTCATCCATTTTAAATTTTAATTCATTTTTTGCTTTTTTTTCTTCAATTCCTGATTCCATTGCTTTTTTCAGGTTTTCTGAAAAAAGTTTAGACTTTTCAGGATCATTCACTTTTTCAACTACATTTTTAACAATATTTTCAGTATTTTCATCAACACCAAATGCAGTTTTTAATTCATCAAAAAACCCTCCACCATCTATGTTAATTTGAATTCTAGGAGATAATTTACTACCTCTTTTTTTTTTATTACTACCTCTTTTTTTTTTATTACTACCTCTCTTTTTACTACGTAAACTTTTACTTTTTACCATATATTATATTAAATATTTAAAATTAAATATATTGTAAATATAAAATGTATTATTATTATGCTCTAGTAAGGTTCCATATTTCTAATCAAATACACCTAATGAATAGAAGAAATTTAGATAAAAGTTGGAAATATGTACTAGAAACAAGAAGAAGATTAAGGGTTGTTACACCTATAAAAAAAACAGACGGGAAAAAAAAATAAAGCCACCAGTGAGATTTGAACTCACGACCTCCGCATTACAAGTGCGGCGCTCTAACCAACTGAGCTATAGTGGCAATAAATAATTTTTAGAATCTACAGTATTCTAAAATTTGAATATGTAAAAAAATAAATTTTTAAACACACCATATAAAATGGAATATTCTTTGGATAACATAATATTCGATCAAAATAAATGTAATGCCAGAAAATGGGATAGTAAAGGTGCAACTAGTAGTCTAGGTAGTACACCTTATTTACAATGTAATGGAAAATTATTTCAAAATAATCTTTGTTCAAGGTGTTATAAGAAAGAAATATTATGGACTGGTCTAATTACAGAAGAACCACCTATAAATCCAATATGTATAACTGCTAGCGGGAAAAAAACAAATAAGAAATGGAACTATAATTCAAAAATTGGATTAAAAACTCTTGTTAATAATGATCATAAAGAAGAAATAGTTGAAAATAAAGAAGAAATAGAAAATCAAGAAGAAATAGAAAATCAAGAAGAAATAGAAAATCAAGAAGAAATAGTTGAAAATCGTGAAGATAAATTGAATTTAGATGAAGAATTTGATTTTGAAGAACTTAATAAACAATCTAAAATCATACAAGAAAAACTTAAAAAATCATCATCAGATCACGATGGTTCGCCATTTTCTGGATTACTAGATAGTGATAATGATGATTTTAGTAGTTTCTATGATTATAATGATGTATCTTACAAAGATCGTAATTATAAAGTAAACAAATACAATAATAGAGTACTAGATATTAGTGATGTAAAATGTAGTCTTGATGCTGATAAGATTAACATCGTTGGGACTTGGGATAATGAAAGTAAGAATATAATTTAATTCCAAATTTGAATTTTCATAAACTTTTTTTATCATATAACTAAAGAACAACTAAAGAACAACTAAAGAACAACTAAAGAACAACTAAAAGAACAACTAAGGACAAGAAGTTTCAAACCTTACTTCCGAAAGTTACAAGAGTCGATATGGGGGCATGGCAGAGCACTTCCAAGGTTGGTGAACAGATGTCTGACTTCGCTGGGAAGTGGAACTCTCGTGATATCAAGGGATCTCAGTCAGAATTGTTCTGGAAGATTGTCCCAGATGAAGAAGTCAATTTCGATAAGAGTTTCAGTGAGAACCAACTTGATTACGTCTTTACGAGTGACAAGATCGTCCTCAATCTCTTGAAGGGGAATCCTGGAAAGAGGTACAATACCCTTCAACTTTGGCGGGACGCAGTTACGGGGAACACTGCTATTCCTATCTTTGAGGTAAATGATCCTAGCAGGGGTCGATATGTAGTCATGATGCCTCTTGGTGAACCTGGTGTTCATCTAGGGGATAATCATCTTTCAAAGGGTTCTCATCTGATTGTGATCAAGGCATCCCGTGGCGGATATGTTACTTTCAATGATATGCTTCCCACGACTCCGGGTGAAACAGATGATTTTGAGTTTCGGTTGAGTCTGATTGATGAGGCATTCGCCCTTCTCAAGAGGAATGTACCTGTTTCAGATTGTGGTGATATGGTTCGGCGTCAGGCAAGATCTATGGGGGTCGATCATGCGGTTGGAATTCGACAGTTCCTTGTTACCATGATTAATGAACTACCTGACAAGGGTGGTCGTCCAGGGTTTACTCTCAGAAACTCTGAAAATGTGGATGTTGCCGAAAATTCATCTGAAGTTGCGAAGATGATTGAATCGGTATTCACCAACGAATCACTTACGGTACACAAGTTGATTCAATCTCCAGAAAACAATAGCGTGATTATTTCACATGTACATGGATTCCTTCTGACAGAAGTTCCAGATGGTATGAATGAAACATATGTTGACTGTGTTGAAATTCTCAAGGTGAAGAGAGAGTTTGAGCAAGTAAAGGCATCGAATCAAGGACCAGAACCTGAACCAGAACCAGAACCAGAACCTGAACCAGAACTAGATGTAAGTGAAGAAGAAGAAGAAGACAATACACTATCACGTACAAATACGGCGAGAGTTTCATAAATAACAATATTGAAAATTTGATAAATATAATAAATTTTTTTTATCATAATAAATAAATCATGTTAAGATATTATGAACTTAAAAAATCATACATCCAATTAGGTAGAAAATTCAATCTACCAGATAATATAATCACATTACTTTATAATAAAAGAAAAGAATCAATTAAAGATAATGAAAATGATCAAAGAACATTTCATAAAAATATATTACTGTTCAAATTGATATCATCACCATTTGATACAACTTTTCATATTTTTGCGAATAAAAAACATATTCATAAAAATGTTATTCAAACATGGATTAAAAAATATGAAGATATAAATATGTGGAATGGTTTTTATGATAAAATATTATTTGAATATAGATTACCTGATGACAAAAATTGTGAATGGGCGATTAAAACATCTCCACTTAGACAAATACAGGAATATAATGATAATATTACTTTCTTGGATATCAGAGAAAAACTCATGGTAGAAATTAATATATTAGGTGAGAATAACTATTTAAAGAAATATATTAATAGTGATAATCCTATATGTGTTCCCGCTGAAAGAAGGTTAAAAATAAAATATCTCAATACAAGTGATTTCAATGAAATATATGATGATTATAATAATTTTAAAAATGTAAAAGGGACTATACACGAAGGGGCATGGTCGATGATTATTGATACATTTGGAGATGCCACATTTTTATAAATAATTTTAATTTATAAATTTGATTAACCATACCAAGATAAATAAAGTATAATGTATTCAACTACTATAATTCTCACGATAATGCTCGAAAATGAAAAAAATGTAGAAAAACGAAAACAAATCCTAAGATTTATAGATAATATAATAAAAAATAATTAAGAAATAGTTATGTTATTTATATCATATTATATGGAAAGAAAAATTAGAAAATTTAAAAGAAAATATAAAAAAGAAGATCTTTATGATACAAAATTTAAAAATCAACTAAACATGAATAACTTTGAAAATAATCATAATTTTTTTTATCTTGATAAAGAAAAAATAAAACAAAAAAGTATCTCCATTAAAATAAATAAACTCCCTGAAGAAGTACAAAACAAAATTTATATTATGAGTATGAAATATTATTGGAAACATACTTTCATGAATACAAAACTAAAACCAATGTGGTGTGGTTATAAAAAATATCTAGATAATGAATTAAAAAAATGTATTATTGATAATGTTCATTTTATGCATTTAGATTTTAATACATTGGAAGAAACTAAAAAGTGGATACCTGGGTGTGAATGTAAGTTTTGTCAAAACTATAAAAATAGTCATGAAAAAGAAGTACAATCAACACTTGTAAAAATTTTAGATGATCAATCTTACTTTTTAACAGAATGTATTAATTGTTATGATCCGATACCTAATAAATGGAATATGAATATCATATATTTTGGAAATCCTCTTAATTATACAACATTTACAATATTTGATCCTTTAGCAGATATGTTTTATGATCAAATAAAAGATGACCCTCAAGAATCTCCAATGTATTTTTCTGAAGAATTAATTAATTTGTATTCTCACTAGTCAGAGTCTAGTCTTCAGAGTCTACATGGACGAGTAGTCTTCAGAGTCTAGTCGTCAGAGTCTAGTCTTCAGAGTCTAGTCGTCAGAGTCTAGTCGTCAGAGTCTAGTCGTCAGAGTCTAGTCGTCAGAGTCTAGTCGTCAGAGTCTAGTTGTCAGAGTCTAGTCGTCAGAGTCTAGTCGTCAGAGTCTAGTCGTCAGAGTAGTCTTCAGAGTAGTCTTCAGAGTAGTCTTCAGAGTAGTCTTCAGAGTCTACACGGACGAGTAGTCTTCAGAGTATTCTTCAGAGTAAAACCACACTACATCCTAAAATTTGAATTTTGGTTGTAATACCTTAGCATTCAAAGGAAAGAGAGAGTCGAGAGTAATCACAAGTAGTTTCAAGCAGTTCGTTAATCCGTTAGCAACAAGCAAGATGCAGATCTTCGTGAAGACTCTCACTGGGAAGACTGTCACCCTGGAGGTGGAGGGGAGTGACTCGGTTGAGAACGTGAAGGCGAAGATCCAGGACAAGGAAGGAATTCCCCCGGATCAGCAACGTCTGATCTTTGCTGGCAAGCAGTTGGAGGATGGGCGCACCCTGGCGGATTACAACATCCAAAAGGAGTCAACCCTCCACCTAGTGCTTCGCCTGCGAGGCGGTGCGGACAAGGTGAAGGACGCATGGGTTGATGGGGGATCTGATGAAGGAGTGGTGGAGAAGGCCCCGCTTCCTTTCTCTGAAGAGGTCGCGTTGGAGATCCAGAAGAGTGATGTCGGTGCTTTCATTGGCGCCGGTGGATCTTGCTTGAAGAAGTATATCATCGGTGCCACGAAGCGCGCATACGATGGTAGCGACAAGTCGTGCTTCTGTCAAGTGGATTCGGAGAGAGATGGAGGACCAGTTGCGGTTCTACAGGCCGCGAGTGAGGAACTGTTGAGTGTTCTCAAGGCAAATGTCTTGAAGCATCAGACCGCTCAACTCAAGGCAAAGACCCGCAAGCCGCGGAAGTACAGCACCAAGTTTGTCTTCAAGACATCGATGGAGCATCACATGATCTCCAAGTTCATTGGTGCTGGGGGGAGAAACGTTAAGGGGTTGGCAGATAACATCTCGTCGATGGATGAATGTGTGACACCAGTCAACTCTGAGGCAGAGACGGATGGTTACACTTCAAGTCCTGTCAAGGTGGGCGTTTGTGAGGACAAGATGATCCGCATGCAGCGCATGCACTTCGAGTTGCTGAAGACAGATGTAGAGTCGACACAGATGGTTCTCATTACTGTCGAGATGAACACAAGCGATCGTCCAGCATCACTTGAGATTGCGAGAGACGCTGTGAAGAAGGCTGTGGAGGAGATTGACACACGAGTCTATCGTCGAGATGGTGATGATGAGGAGGAGGAGGATGAGGAGGTCCTAGACCCAAGTGAAGTATAAATCTAAAAAACAAAGACAAAAAAAAAATCAAGGGAAAGACAAAAAATATACAATTTTTTTTATGGAATATTATATGGAAGATCCATTAATAAAACAATGTAGTATTTGCTTAGATGAATTTAAAAATGAAGAAATATGTATTACAAATTGTAATCATAATTATTGTAATGATTGTTTAACACGATGGTTTGAACAAAATAAAGTTGAATGTCCATTGTGTCGTTCAGAGATAAAAAATTTTTTTTGTAATGATACTTTAAATAATATTGTAAAAGTTGAGATAAATAATCAAAACCACCAAATTAATTTAGGACAAGAGTCTTCCATAAGATTAAGAAATCAAAATGTATATTTAAAAATACTCTTAATAATTCAACTACTTTACTCAATATATGATGTATATGAAACAATATATATGAAAGAAGAAATAATAGAATATAAAAATTTATATGAAAACTGTACAAGACAAAATAGTTTATTACAAAATACAAATAATGATCTTTTTAGATATTTAGATGATATAAAATTACTAGATTTAATAAAAGAATATGGATTATCATATTTAAATTCATGTTTTCTCCCTATAAAATATATTAATCACTGTATGCCTTAAAAAAATGGAGCGATATTAAAATCATCATCTAGTGTATTGATATCATCTTTTTTCTTTTCACATTTAATGTATCCGTCAGAATCTGTACCTAATAATCGATAACCCTTACCACATGATCCATTATACCTTGTATTTTCCCCAAAAGGGAATTTTGAACTATCTCCAAAATAACCCGATTTATCATTGTAATTGCATCCACGACAAACTTGATAACATTCACCATTAATCATTGAATGTCCATCAGGACATTCTCCTTTTTTTATATGATACGCACCAGGTCCCGATGTAAAACCTTCTATGATCGGGATATTTACAGATGAATTATTACAATTATTTTTAGAAGAACTTGATTCCGGAGAATTAATACATGATAATAACATCTTATCTGCACTAGTTATATTAGGGTTAATATAATTACATAAGAAATCTTTTTCTAAATTCGTAGTATATGACATTTATATAATTTACAATATTTAAATTTGATATTCTACTACAATATTATTTCAAATGGATAAAGAAATAAACTATAAACCAGTACAGATAAATAAAAAATTTGTATCTGATTTTGAACAAACATATAATAATAAAAAAAAAGAGATAATTATTGAAATCTTAAACATATTAAGAGAAAAAAATATATTAAATAAAACTATACAATAGATGGAAAATAATTTTATTAATATGATAAGAAGATTACCAATGAACTCAATCCCCCCAACTTTCATATTTACTGGTTTAGTAAATACAAGTGATATATTAGAACAGTCTTTTAATGAAGAAAAATCTAAATTAAAACCCCTTTGTAAAGAATATAAAAAACAACTAAATGTATCTACGTTAAGTGAAGAAGAATTATCAGAACAAATATCTTGCAGTATATGTCAAGATGTTATTGAAAAAAATGAAAATATAGTAAAATTAGAATGTAAAGATCAAATACATTATTTTCACATAGGTGATGATAAAGAAAAATGTGGGGGTATCTATCCATGGTTTGAAGAAAATAATACATGTCCAATGTGTAGGACTGAATTTCCTGCTGAACCTGAACCTGAACCTGAACCTGAACCTGAACCTGAACCTGAACCTGAACCTGAACACGAAACGGAACCTGAACCTGGATCCGAACCTGGACAAGAAAATGGTGAAAATATTATCCCTATTCAAATATCAAACATATTTAATGAAATTAATATACCAGTTAATAATGAAAATCAAGAAATAAATTCTATACCTAGACAATTTAATTTTAATCTTAATAATATCTTAAATGAAATAAGGGATATTATAGAAGAAGATGAACTTCAAGAAACAATTTTAAGATCAATTGAAGAAACATAAATATTTTCTTAGTAATATTATATGAACATCAATAAAAAAGTTTTTATTATATTAGTAATATTAGGGATATTTTTATTAATATTAATATTAACTAATAGTGATAATCAAAAAGATAATGATAATTTATTATATATAGAAGATTTTTTAACTGAAGAAGAATATAAAAATATATTATCATTAGATACAGATAAAAATAAATTTAAAAATGAAAAATATAGATTTATTAAACCTTTAGAAAAAGATAATATAACATACAAACTTTTTTATTCAAATAAGATTATTAATCAATTAAAAAATAAATTAATGAATGATAAAATAAAAGCATCAGAATTTCCAATTGAACATCGTATATATCCTGTTGAATCTGAAGGTATGGATTGGCATATTGATACATTAATGTACGATAAACCTCAATACGAAGCAATCTATACAATAAGAAATAAATCAAAAAGTCTTACAGGATGGATTGATGGTGATAATGTATATCAAAAGATATGGACAAAACCAAATTCTCTATTAGTTGTGAAAGCTCGCGGATATAAACATCATGTAACCCCCCCTATATCTGGTGAAAGAGAAATATTAAAATTAATATATACTCAAAGTGATAAAATAAATGAAAATTATCTTCAAGAAATTGAAAGATTCAATAAATTTAAATAAAAGAATAATTAATATGCCTTCAATAGTGACACATGCTTTATTAGGTTATTTATTTTTTGATTATAAAGGATTAATTATATCAATATTACCTGATATAATTAGTTATTTCTACTTCGGATTAAAATTATCAAAAAAATATGATACAATTAATCCTTTAAAAATAATAAGTTATTCTCATCCCAAAGAACTAGATGATATAGACTATTTACTTTATGATATTGGACATTCTTTAATTGTGTGGTTTTTTTTATTATTTATTTTTAAAGATAAAGCAATTTATGCTGGAATTTTCGCAATTATAATGGATATATTTTTACATTCAAATGAAAAATGGCTTGGTCCCGCATTTATGTATCCTCTGAGTGATTATAGATTCAATGGAATTTCTTGGTCATCTCCAAAAGGACGTATAATTGTATTTACAATCATAATTGGGATATTAATAATGTCTAAAAATACAAAACAGAAGATAATTCAAAAATTGTATATACCAAAATAAGGTCAATAAAAAAGTAGTATTATTACATAATGGAAGATTTAATTGAAGAAATAATTTTTAATTATAATAATGGGGTTGAAGGATTATGTATAGATCCTCGAGATGTATCTCCTAGACAGAATAAAATGATATGTTCTATTGAAAATACAATTAGTCAAAGTATCGGTGAACGTATTTCTTTACTAGATAATCGTAGATCAGGTAGGCGATCTAGAGTACCTAATAGTGATGATATAGAAGAAAGTATGTATAATCTTATGTGTGGTTGTAGATTATCCGCGAAGGTAATTTTTACTATGTTGTATTTAGGAATATCTATGCCTAATAAAAGGTTTTATAAACAATATAAACAATTCTTTGAAAATAATAATCATGCAAATAATATTATTTCAAGAGGTGTCAACCGACCTGAAGATATTAAAATGTTTGTTTTAAATGATTTAAGACAATATTCTCCTTTATACGGAAAATTAGTTATTGGACAAATTTTAAAAAAGAGTAGAGATACTGGAATTAATTTTTCACCTTATCATACATTTGTAATTGTAATTAATGATAATGGATCATGTAATGTATTAAGTAGTTGGTTTGATGGGTTGAGCGGTGCAGGGGGTAAAGAACATTTAGTTACAAATAAGGTTAAAAGTTTCAAAGAACTAGAAGAAATATTAACTATAGAATCTTTATTGGATGAAAAAGTATGTAGCGATTTATTTGGAAGTGGTAATAAATTAATTTTAACAGGATCTGAAACTAAAAGTAATTATGAAATACTATTTATTACTCAAAAACAAATAGAAAATGATAGTACCAAAGAAAAAAGAAGTCGTAGCAGTAGTGGAAGAAAAAGAAGTAGTAGAGATAAAAAAAGAAAAAGAAGTTCTAGTCGTAAAAGTTCTGGTCGTAAAAGTTCTGGTCGTAAAAATGGTGGAGGAAGATTAAAGAAAACTAAAAAGAAAAAGAGATAATATTGTAAGTTTAAAAATGATCATTTTAAACTAAGATAAATAAATGAGTAATACAATACAAAATGCACATAGTACACCACCGTATATAGATACATTTTTAAAAGCAAATATGACAAAATTAGTTGAAATTCATGATAAAGGAATCGAAGAACATGAAACTGGATGTTTAGGGTTTAATTGTAGTAAAAAAGACAATAAAATGGATGTATACTTTATGAATGAAGATATAATTTTACAAAGCATTCAAAAAGAATCTTGGGAAAATTTAAAACAAGGTATAGGTGACAAAAAATTATTTTTAATTAAAGATATTGATGAAAATCGTATTTTTTTAGTTTATATTTAAAATATTAATAGTAATTATATGGAGGATAAAACATGTATTTTAATTATGATAGGAATACTTTTATTGGTGTACTACATGAATGAAGAAACAAATATAAGAATTGAAAACGAAAATAATGAATATATTCAGAAAAAAATTCGTAGTGAAAAATCATTAATTGAAGGTAATGAAAATCAAGACGATGAAATATTAGTTGAAGAAACAGAAACAGAAAATGAATCAATAATCGAAGAATCTAATGACGAATCTAATGAAGAATCTAATGACGAATCTAATGAAGAATCTAATGACGAATCTAATGAAGAATCTAATGAAGATGAATTAAATTTTAATGAAGAATTTAAGAATAAATTAAGAGAAGAACATAGTATGTGTCCACATATGAATGCTCCAACAAGATTAAGTGTTGCTATACATTATCCACCACATAATACAGGATATATAATATCGTTATGTTGTCATAGTTGTCTTAAACATATACAAGATAGATTAAAAAAAGGAGATGAAAAATATTTTTTTAGAAAAGACGGAAAACATACATTTTTTCATGGAGAAAATGGGAAACAACTTGTTTTAACCGCAATTCCATATCATATTGATATTATGAAGAATGAAATTACAGGACATGATATGTACTAATTTATTCACTAATCCATGATTTATCAATTGTTTTTGAAGAAATAATATTTTGACTTCTAATATTATAATCTGTTATTAACCAACTTTTACCTAATTGCCAATGTTTCAATGCGTATGATTTAGGATATTTTTTACATGGAAAATCAAGATAACCTTTATTTTTAATTAATTTCATTGATTTTTTTTTCTTTTTATTATCATGACATTTATTCTTACTTGATTTACGATAAGGGGGATCTATACCTGGAGAATATTCTTCAACAAATGGGTAGAAATAATTAGTTGAAAAAATATAATAATTATCATCTTCTTGAATACCAGAACGCAAATATCCGGGACCAGTTTGAAAGTCTACAGCATGGTCATCAAAATCAATTTCATTTAATTTAGATTTTGATAATAATCTTTTTAAAATAATATTTTCTTTTGTAGCACCAAAAAATGAATTTGATAAAATATGAACATTATTAAATCTTGGAATTTCATTGCATCCTACAAATGTATATTTACTTTTATTTAATAAATTATACATTGGTTTTAATATTTCAAAAGTTGTATCAAAATAGTAACCTCCATGATTGTACACTATTTCTAGACGCATTAGATCGGTTATTTGTGCCCATTTTGAGTATTTATATGATTGATAATTATCATCTAACATTGTAAGGTTTTCTTCATCTTTCATAGGCATACCATGTAATTTTTTTGCTTTTTTGATATATGAATATGTTTTTGGAAAATTTTTATTTGTAAGATCACTATTACCCCAAATTTTAATTTCAAATTCTGGAAGATAATTATAAAATGATTGTAAAAATAATTTAAAATAGTCTGGTTGTTCTCCTCCAATCCAAATCAAATGGATTTTTTTAGGTATTGGGGATTTCCATCTTTTATTTTGTTCATTTTTTTTAACCAGTGTTTTTTTCCTTATTATCTTCCTTTTTTTAGTGGATTTATTATTTTTATTCATATATATATTAATAGTTAGATTAAATAAACAAAGTATATTTAGGTATATTTAAGGTATATTTCATTTATTTTCTTTTTCTTCTTTTAGTTTTTTTAGATTTTTTAGATTTTTTAGATTTTTTATTTGAACCACCTCTGAAAATTTCAGGGAGAACTGATAAAGAAGGTTTCTTTGAACCACTTTTACTTCTTTTATTACTTCCACTTCTACTTCTACTTCTACTTCTACTTCTACTTCTACTGTTTTTCCCGGTTTTACTTGTACTCCTTTCTTCTTCTATTATTGATAATCGATTTACTAGATCTTCTTTTTCTTTTAATAATTTTTGAAGAGTTTTTAAAGAATGATTAAATGATCTGCCTGTCATAACAGATGCATATTCTGCCGGAAGGTTACTCGCACGTGCTTTATTATATTTATCTTGACCCTCTCGCGCTATAGAATCTAATGTAACATCTAGAACTTTATAATCTTGATTACATTTTTGTAATAAACGTTTTAAAGTTTTAATTTCTTTATCACAATCTTGTAATTTTTTTACATTAAAAGGAGTCGATACATGTTTATTCCAATCTTGTAATGATTTTAATCTTTGTTCATTTTCTTTAGTTTCTAATTCTGATCGAAATTCATTAATTTTTTCCCTTAATAATTTATCATGTTGATTTATAGTAGTTTTTATTAATTTTACAAGTTCATTTTTCGATGGTTTAATCTCTTTAATGTTTTTAGTTAGTTCGGGTGAATTTAAGTCTTCAGCAATTTTCCTTAAAGGTTGTTCATTTTTATCTTCTAATGTTAATAATAATTTATTATAATCCATTATTTTTTCACTAGCAATTTTAATTGCTTTTTCATGATCACCCTTTTTAAAGAGATCATCAATATATTTAATAAAATTTGACATATATAATAAT
>Ga0181397_1000434_pt1 | contig 15742 bp, 22 predicted proteins | sample 20SPOviralmetaG_FD_130126 | JGI IMG/M metagenome (GOLD analysis project Ga0181397, IMG submission 130126) | Marine viral communities from the oligotrophic San Pedro Time Series (SPOT) site, San Pedro Channel, CA, USA - 20 SPOT_SRF_2011-02-23 | ecosystem: Environmental > Aquatic > Marine > Strait...
ATAAAATGGCACAAACAGTAACAGAATGTTTAGCAGCAGGAACTGATAGCGTAACTTTAATTGACGGTGTAAAAGCTGGAAGTTGGGACGTTGAAGGAATGACACAAGCTGAAATAAACGAGAAGGTTCAAAGAAACGTAGACCACTTATCTACAATCTTACTATACGAACCAGTTGATTCTGATGATGACACTCCAGATGTAAAAGGAGCAGCAAGTAATTTAAAAACTACTCACGTTGCAGCCGTTACAACTGGTACTGATTACATCGCAGCAAATTAATTTAAACCAAACACACCGACAAGTGTGCATAAAACCATAGGAGGATATTATGGATAATAAAGAAACTGTCAAAAAAGAAGAAAAAACACTTGAGGTAGAACTTACACCTGAACAACAAAACTTTCAACTTCATATACAAAGTTTAGCAAACAAAATAAACCAACATCAATTTGAGATTAACCAGTTGATGCCTAGTTTAAAAGCTTATGAACAAGCATTAACAGAAAGCATGAAGCCAAAAGATACTCCTGAGGAGGAAAAAAATGATTGAATTAGTAATGTGGATCACGACTATAGTAACCGTCGCAAGTTTAGTTGCGGCAAGCACACCAACACCAAAAGACGACAAGTGGATTGGTAAACTCTACAAATTCATTGATATGTTAGCTTTAAATATAGGTAAAGCAAAGGAGAAATAATATGGACTTTATAAAAAAGTTTTGGGATAATTTAACAGGCACAGAAAAAGTTACAGTAAGGTCTAGAAATAAAAAAGGTCATTACGTAGCTGATGATAAAGCTACTCCAGATGTGAATGAAGCCTACACTACCAAAAGAGTTAAAAAGAAAAAAGTTTCAAAGAAAAAATAATGGCTACAACTAAAGATGCTTTAAACGCAATAGAATCTCACGAAAGAGAATGTAAAGCTTTATACAAAAGTATTGATAAAAGACTAGAAGACGGCTCAAAAAGATTTGATAAGTTAGAAAATATGATTTGGGCTGTTTATCCTTTTATATTAGCAAGCATAGTATTAACGAGGTACATATAATGAATGATGTAAGTGATAAATTTAGCGGAGACATGAGTCGTAATGAGGTTGAAATAGACCTTAGTAAATTTATGTCAATGGTTTCAGAAATTGGTGAGCTTAAACAAAAAATTATGGAGTTAGAGAATGATAAAGCTCCTGATAATCCATGGCAAAAATGGATATGGCTATCTAATATGATTGATGCCTGGAGAATATTCCCTAGAGCATTTTTAAGTGTATATATTATATTGCTATACAAATGCACAATATGGTTTATGGAACTACCAGCACCAACATTTGAACAGTCAGGCTTGATTTCTGTAGTAGTAGGAGCAGGTGCTGCTTGGTTTGGACTTTATGCAGGAACAGCTAAAGATAAAATCAATAGCCAGTAACTATGGAAACTTTTGACCTTATAGAAAAGGTCGGTTTACCGATAGCTGGTGGTTTGATCATGGGTTATTTTATATTTTTGATTATGAAACAACTTATGGGTAATCTTGTAAATGATATCAAAGGTGTGCAAGGCATCACTAAAATGTTAATCACTAGAGCCTCTATCATGAACAACGATATTATACGAATAGATACTAGTGTATCTAGTGCATTAAATTTAAAACCCGATCTTGATAGAATTGCTAGAGCAGAAAATTTTGTAGAAGACGGAAAAATAGACGCCAGAAGAGACTAATGGACATAGTTGTTTTAGTAGAAAAGTTTGGTTTCACTACTATTATGGTGGTAGGTTTAGGATATTTTGTTTACTTTGTATGGCAAACAATAACTAATATTATAGATCCTGCTGTTTCAGAAATGAAAAAAACTATAATAAGACTAACTGATCAACTTAGGTTATTAGACCAAGATATGATAAGGTTAAAAGAGAAAATAAATACTGTTTTAGAATTAAAAGAACAAGAGGTGTTAAATGAAAAAACAAAAATCAAATGAAGCTGAAAAAGAACTTATTATTAGAGTGGTTCTTATAATTGGGGTTATATTATTATTAGGAGTTTTTGGACAAAACCTATGGGCAGATCAAATAACTCATAAGTTTAAATCACCTTCATTTAATGGCATCAATACTAGCTCACATTATCTTACTATCGAGAACCAAGAATTTAATAGAAGACAAACAATTAAAGACGAGTTAAAAGCTGCTATAGAAGAAGCAGAACGAGATAAAGAGAACTCAACAGTTCAGAGATTTATTAGAAATTTTGAATCACGTGTGTACGCAGAGCTAAGTAGACAACTTATAGCTAATCTATTTGGTGAAACACCTTCTGATTCTGGAGTTATATCTTTAGAAGGTAATACGATAGAATACAGTACAGACGGAGATTTTTTAACACTTAGAATAACGGAAGCAGATGGCACAGTCACGGTTATTACAATTCCTATTGGTAGCTTCACTTTCTAGCTGCTCTATCTTTGACCAGTATGCTGATACATACGAGCAAAGATTTACAGCACATGATGTAGTAAAGATAGAAAATTTATATTCTCAATATCTAATAGATGTTGAGCCACCATTAGTCAGTCCTATTGTTGCGGTATATCCTACATCATTTACAGATCAAACTGGACAAAGAAAAAGCAATAGTGAGTTTGCTTTATTTTCTACAGCAATAACTCAATCACCAAGCACACTACTTATAAGAGCCTTAAAACACGCAGGAGACGGCAAGTTTTTTAGAGTAGTTGAAAGGGTAGGTTTAGATAATCTCACTAAAGAACGTCAACTTATAAGGTCAGCTAGAGAGCAGTTTGCTAGTGATGAAGAAAAAGAGAAAAAACTTTCACCCTTATTGTTTGCGGGAGTATTACTGGAGGGTGCTGTCATAAGTTATGAGTCCAATTTAGAAACTGGTGGTATTGGTGCACGGTATCTTGGAATAGGAACTAGTATTCAGTATAGAGAAGATAACATCACAGTAAGTTTAAGAATGGTTTCAGTAGCTACTGGTGAAATACTTATAGAAGTATTAAGTCAAAAAACCATATTTAGTTATGGTAAATCGGAGGATGTATTTAGGTTTATAGAAATGGGTACCGAGCTAGTGGAAATAGAGTTAGGTAATTCACGTAACGAGTCTGGTACAATAGCTTTAATGAAAGCTATAGAAGGAGCAGTCTTAGAATTGATTGAAGTAGGTTATGATAAAAAGTATTGGGTTTACAATTCACCAACTAAGGAGTAGACTATAAGCATGAAAAATTATTTGTACATGTTATTATGTGTTGTTTTTCTACCGATACACGCTGCAGATAACGAAATATACTTAGACCAAAGCGGTACTACGCTGAACTTAGACATTGAGCAATTAGGTGTATCTAATATTATTGGTGGACTTAACTCAGCAGCAGGAAGTCTTACAGCTTTTGATATTGACGGTACTACTATGACTATTGATATTAATATGATTGGTAATACTAATAAATTCTTAGGTGATATATGGGCAGATAGCTTTACGGCACTTTATAACTTTACTGGTAACAGTAATATCTTCACTATTCAAGTTGATCCTTCTAATACTTTTGGTGCTGACAGCTCTAATCAAAATATTGCTGTTACTGGTTCAAGTAATACTTTTACCTTAAACCAAGGCACAACTGCTTTAGCAGCTACTCTAGATTTAGACTGGATTATCCAGGGTTCTAACAATACAGTTGTATCAAACATTAATATTGATGGTGCAACTAACTATATGGATATAGATGGTAGTGATAATACAGTTAATTATACTGGTACAGGTGTTAGCGCATCAGCAGGAGGCTACTTTTGGTTAGATCACACAGGTGGACAAAGAACATTCAATATACAACAACTGAGTACACAGGATAATGACTGGCTTAAAGTTATTAGTATTGGTGGCAATGCTGCTTCCACAGTTTGCATTATCCAAAACGACCAAGGAACCAGCACTAGCTGCTAGTATTGGTGGGATATCTGAACTTAATGGTTCAGCACAGATAGTAAGAGATAAACCATACAACGCTAATTTAAAATTTTCTATACAAAGTAATGATGAAGCTATTACTACTAATGGTAGAATGGCTATTACCTTTCTTGATGAATCTACAGTAAAACTTACCGAACACTCACAGTTAATTATAGATGAATACATCTATGACCCTGACCCCAGTAAATCTAAAATGGCTCTTACCTTTGGGTTGGGTACTGCTAGGTTTATTACAGGTAGTCTTAATAGAATAGATAAACAAAACATAAAGTTAAAAACACCTACAGCTAATATAGCAATTCGTGGTACAGATTTCACAGCTACAGTAGATGAATTAGGCAGGTCACTTATCATACTTCTCCCTGATGCTTTTGGTTTATCTAGTGGCGAGATAGAAGTGGTTACTGCTATGGGTAGTGTATTACTTAATAAACCTTTTCAAGCTACAACAGTCAGCGTCTTTGAATCTCAGCCAAGTAAACCAGTCATATTAGATTTAACTTTAGACATTATAGATAACATGCTTATTGTTACACCACCTAAAGAAGAATTAACTTTAACTGAAGAAGTATCGCAAAACGCTAAAGCAAACATACTTGACTTTAATGACCTTGATATAGACTACCGTGATAAAGACTTATTAGGCAAAGACGAAATAGAGTTTACAGAGCTGGATATTAACTAACTTGATACTAACCTTTTAGAAGACTTGCTTAACGTTTTAGATTCGTTAGCTATAGGAGAAGATGAAGATGTATTAGCAGACGCAGGCGGTATTAACTTAACAGGTACTAGAATAGGACAAGATCCTGATACACAAATAACTACCCTAGTTCAAGGTGATATAATAAGTCTTAGAAGAAAAGTAAATGATTCAGTTAGATTAGATTTAAACGGCAATGGTTCTTATACTTTAATTATTATCCAGGATGGTGTTAGTAACGTTGTTAAGATTAACGGTGGTGGTGACTCTAATATAACTATTACGCAAAGTGAATAAACTATTATTACCTATACTTATAATACTAAGCTTACCCTTGGTGTTTCAAAGCACGCCAACAGAAATACTAAAACTAAAAATATTTGACACTTTTGTTCAAACACCTGAACCTTCACCATACTTCACAATATTAAATATAACAGAAGAAGATATTGAACGAGAGGGAGGTTATCCACTACCCAGAAAAAGACTAGCAGAGATACAAATAGATTTAATAAACAAAGGCGCAATAGGCATTGGCTGGGTTATATCTTTTCCTCAAGCAGATAGACTGGGTGGAGATGAAGTTTTTGCAGAGAGTTTAAACTACATCCCGAGTGTACTAGCTACATTTGAAAATGATAATAATATTTTCCCAGAAACTACAGGCACAGTTATACTAGGTGATGATATAGGTGGTTACTACTCTAGAGGAGTAGTTAAAAATATACCTATACTCACTGAAGGTCAGTATGTTTTTGAAGGCGTTTCTTCCGCACCCACAGATATTGATAACCTAGTTCGTAGACTACCTTTGTTAATGCGCACTCCTGAAGGTTGGATACCAGCATTCGGTACACAAGTACTGAAAACTTTAGTTGGTGCTGAAACCTATATTATAAAAACTAATTTTAATGGATTAGAAGAGATAAGAGTAAAAGGGTTGCCTCCTGTGCCAGTAGATAGTCTAGGTCGTAAGTGGATAAGTTGGGTAAATACTCCACAAACAACTCTACAAGAAATGAATGTACAAGGTAAGTTTGTTTTTATTGGAATAACAGCATCAGGGGTGATGCCACAGGTTGCCACACCTGTTGGTTTATTAGAACCCCACAAGATACAAGCAGCACTATCTGAGTCAATATTGATTGAAAAGAGTCCATATATACCTGATTATAGTTTATCTGTAGAAATTGTTTCTTTAGTTTTATCTGTAAGCCTTATTTGGGCAATTATAAACTACTTTGGTATAACTTGGGGCGTTTTATTTAGCTTATTAATACTGTCCTTTACAGGCTTACTTGGAGTGTATTTAATAAGGTTAGGAGTACTTATAGATTTTTCTTGGACTTTTATTTCTCAGGTACTTACTTCTACTGTAGCTTTTTATGTTAATTATAGAAAACAATACGTGTTGCGTCAACAGATTAAAAAACAATTTGAGCACTACCTCGATCCTAGACAAGTTAAAAAACTTCAAAATAACCCTGAGCTTTTAAAACTTGGCGGAGAAAAAAGATATGCTACTTTTTTATTCACTGACGTTAGAGGTTTTACATCTTTAAGCGAGAGCGTTGAACCTGAACAAGTAACATACATTATGAATAAAGCACTTACTGCTCAACAGTCTGCAGTACAGAAATACGAAGGTATGGTTGATAAATATATTGGCGACGCAATGATGGCTATCTTTAATGCTCCTATAGATTTAAAAAATCATGAAGATAAAGCTATTGAATGTGCTTTAGAAATACAGAAAAACATGGTGATACTTAATAAAGAATTAGTAGCAGAAGGACTACCCAGTATAGCAATAGGAATAGGAATTAACTCTGGTGAAGCAATTATAGGAAACATGGGGAGTGATCAAAGGTTTGATTATACAGCTATAGGTGACTCAGTAAACACAGCAGCAAGATTAGAGAGTTCTACTAAAGAGGTAGGTCAAGATTTAATTATAGGTCAAAATACTAAACAAAAGTCTAAATTTAAGTTAAAATTATTGAAACCTATAAAAGTTAAAGGTAAAACAAAGGCATTAAAGATATATACGTATGAGCAAAATTAAAACTATAATCATAACGGCTTTATTGTGGGTATGGAACAAGATAAAAACTCGTTACAAAGTCACAGTCTCTTTTAATAAAGAGTATGGTGACGCTGACGATTCTGTGTATATAACTAAAAAGATAATAGTTCAAAAAGAAAATCATTTAAAATTTCGTAATGAAAACGGCAGGATAGTTGAATATAGAAGTGCTGGTGGTTTAAACTACATTATAGAGGAAGCCTAATGCAACAATTTTTATTAGCAATAATACTGGTTTTAGGTTTAATTTCTTATTATTTATATAATCAAAATCAAGTACTGACAACTAACAACGCTGTATTAGAAGGTGCTATAGCCACACAGGAAGAAACAATCACATCTATACAGGCAGATTTTGAATTACAAACAGGAGAATTAAATCAATTGACTTTAAGTAGTCAAGCAGCACAAAGAGAGTTAAATAGATACACACAATTTATACAGAATTATGAATTGTCAGCTAAAATATTAGCAGACCCAGTAGAAATGGAAAGGAAAATTAATAATGGTACAAAACATATCATGGAAGAAATCGAGAAACTCAGCACAGTTGTTGATGATCTTGATGATGGCTTGCAGTTGCAGCCTGATTCCTAGTAAACAGATAGAAGTTACGGCAAAACCAATAGAACGTAAGATTGTTCAACCAGTTATGCCTAGAGAAATAGACCTTAAAGAACCTATGTGGATTGTTGTTACTCCAGATAATTGGGAAGATCAACTAGCTATGATAGAAAAACAAGAAGGTGAGTTAGTGTTTTTAGCTATGACTATACCTGATTACGAAGTTATGGCGTACAACATGCAGGAATTAAAGAGATATATAAATGAACTTAAAGAAGTTGTTGTGTATTATAGAAAGGTTACAATTACTAAAGAGGAGTAAAGATATGAAAATATCGTTAGAAGGGTTAGGATTAATTAAAAAGTTTGAAGGCTGTGAGCTTGAAGCGTATAAATGTGCAGCAGGAGTATGGACAATAGGTTACGGATCTACTAAAGGCGTAAAGGAAGGTGACTCGCTCACTCAAGAAGACGCAGACAAGTTACTTAGGCACGAAATGGACGAATACGAAGGTTATATTAAAGACATGGTAAAGATTGATCTCAAACAAAATGAATTTGATTCTTTAGTTAGTTGGGTGTTTAATCTTGGTCCAGCTAATTTAAAAACTTCTACTATGCTTAAAGTAATTAATGATAATAAACTAGAAGAAGTTCCTTCTCAAATGAAACGTTGGAACAAAGCTAACGGTAAAGTCCTAGAAGGTCTTATCAGACGCAGAGAAGCAGAAGCTTTGTTGTTCCAAGGTAAGGAATGGCACGAGGTGTGATATGCCGTTAAGTAAATTTGTATTTAAACCTGGAATTATGCGTGAAGGCACAGCTTATGATAATGAAGGTGGATGGTTTGATTCTAATTTAGTTAGGTTTAATGCTGGTAGACCAGAGAAAATAGGTGGATGGCGTAAAGATACTGATAATTCTTTTTTAGGTACATGTCGTGCTTTACACCCTTGGGTATCATTAAACGGCAGTAAATTTTTAGGTTTAGGAACTCATTTAAAATACTACATAAACGAAGGAGATAGTTTCAACGATGTTACCCCCATACGAAAGACTACGACTAATGGCGTTACTTTTTCTGCTACTAACGGCAGCAGTACTATAACTGTAACTGACTCAAATCATGGAGCAGTACAGAATGATTTTGTTACTTTTAGTCAAGCTGTTAGTTTAGGTGGTTTGATAACAGCAAATGTTTTAAATCAAGAGTATCAAATAACTACAATTGTCAGTACTAATTCTTACAATATTACCGCTAAAAATACTAGTGGTGTTACTGTAGTTGCCAACTCTAGTGATAGTGGTAACGGTGGTTCGGGAGTTGATGGAGTTTATCAAATAAACGTGGGTTTAGACGTTTATGTTCAATCTACAGGTTGGGGCGCAGGAGCATGGAACGCAGGTACATGGGGTTCAGTAAATGCTTTATCTAAAACTAATCAATTACGTAATTGGTCTCACGATCATTACGGTGAAGATTTAGTTATGGCAGTACGTAACGGTAGCATATTTTATCACGATACTAGTGGTGGTCTTGAGTCTAGAGCAGTTTCTTTAGCTAGTGTTAGTGGTGCTAATTTAGTTCCTACTATTTGTTTAGGTGTTACTGTTTCAGAAACAGATAGGCATCTTATAGTTTTAGGTTCTGATCCAATATCTGGTACATCTAGGACTGGAGTACTTGATCCAATGCTTGTTTCTTTTAGTGATCAAGAAAATCTCCTTGAATTTGAGCCTTTAGAAACTAATACATCTGGTAGTTTGAGGTTGTCAGAAGGTAGTTTAATAGTAGGTTCAGTAAAAGCTAGACAAGAAACATTAATATGGACAGATACAGCACTATATAGTATGCAGTTTATTGGTCCACCTTTTACCTTTAGTCTTAACTTAATCAATAACAACACAGGATTAATATCTCCTAATGGAGCGGTTACTTCTCCTAGTGGTGTGTATTGGATGGGGTATGATAATTTCTATATTTATAACGGTAGTGTAAAAAAAGTGCCTTGTAGTGTATTGAGTTATGTTTTTGATGATTTAAATTCTGGTCAAGCTTATAAAGTTTTTGCCTACACTAATAATGATCATGATGAGATTGGCTGGTTTTATCCATCTTCTGGTTCTGAAGAAAACGACAGGTATGTAGTTTACGACTACAATGATAACGTTTGGACTTACGGAGAACTAAGTAGAACTGCTTGGATAGATGAAGGCACAGTCGATTATCCAAGAGCTACTAGTAATAATTATCTCTATGAACATGAGTTTGGTTTTAATGATGATGGTACTCCTATGACTAATGTATTTATTGAAAGTTCAGATTTTGATATAGGTGATGGAGAACAATTTGCTTTTATATCAAAAGTTATACCAGATGTTAAATTTTTAAACAATAGTAGTAGTGGTAAAGTAAACATAGTTTTAAAAACTAGGGACTTTCCTGGAGATAGTCTTACAACTAATAGTACAAGTAGTGTGGCTAGTACAACTCAACAGATACATGTACGGAGTAGAGCCAGACAAGCAGTATTAAGACTTGAATCTTTTGATGATAATACTGATTCAGGTAACAATGACATAGGCTGGAGATTAGGAGCTACAAGACTAGATGTAAAGAATGATGGTAGAAGATGAGTAAACTTTTAACCACTAGACTACCTATAGCCACAGAAGAAGCAGTTGATTCAGATACATATAATAGATTAATAAGGGTTTTAGAATTAAATTTAGGTACATTTGATCCCGATAACACGAGACAAATGAACCAAAGTCAAAGGAATAAAGTCAAGTTTAATCCTGGAAGTCTTATTTGGAATACTGACTTAGGTGTACTTCAAGTTTGGACTGGATATCACTGGCTTGATATTGGTCAAAGGCTTAATGACTTTGGTTACGAGGCTATAGCGAGTGTTGGAAAAGTTACAGTATCTACAGGTGGTAATACATCTATTGAAATAAGTAATAATTACTGAGTGTAGGTAGTGTTTGTAGACTATACAGTTCAAGAAGTTGTATATATAATAAATAGATGATCATAGGAATGATGTAATGGGTGGTTTAAAAAGTGCATTCAAAAGCATAAAAAGGTTCGTTAAAAAGAACACACGAGACATCGCCACAGTTATAGGTTTTGCTATTGGTGGTCCAGCAGGTGGTGCTGCAATGGGTGCTGCTATAGGTCAGGGTGTAGGTTCATTAGCAGAAGGTAGAAGTTTACAAGATTCAGTAATGAGTGCTGGTAAAGTCTACGCTGGTGCTAGTATGGCACAAGGTGCTGGTCTTCAAGGTGGTCAAGGTTTTGGTCAAGGTACAATGGGCACAGGCATCAGTTTTGGTGACCCAATAACAGGTAGTGGCGGTATAGGTGGATTTTTTGAAGACGTAGGGGCTACAGGTAGAGACATGTTTTCTGGTGCTGAGGGAACTAAATTCGGCAGTGGTGATTTAATGGGTAGTTTTGATAATCTAAACGCACTACAAAAAGCAGGTGTTTTAGGTATTGGTGCTAGTGCACTAAGCGGTGGGGAAGATGCTCCAGCTGAGATGCCTGGACCAATAGATCAAAGTGGATATCTTCAACGAGGTTTAACTCCTGCTGTACTTAGTGATGTGTATGGACCATCAGGTGGCGGTGCTAGTGGTTCAATGCCTAGCTTAGCAAGTTCTTACGACTACGACCCAGTTAATTCAAGTTTAGAAGAATTTTTACGTAAACAACAAGAATACGAACTTGACTTCCCAGAGTTTGAAAGAGTACAAGTAAATGATGGTGGTAAAGTAGCAAGACTAGCAGACGGTGGTGAAATACCTAAAGAAGATTTAGATTTAAGAGAAGACGGTGGAGATATTAGTGATCCTGAAGGTTCAGGTGATGAAGATACTGTCCCAGCATTACTCGCTGACGGCGAGTTTGTTGTAACTAAACAAGCTGTATCTGGTATAGGAGACGGCGACCATGAGTTGGGTATTGCTCAACTTTATGATATGATGAATATGAACGAAGACAAAGCTCAAAGCATGGGCATAGGTAGGGCATAATGGCAACAGAGCAAACAACAGGGCGTACCGAGAGTTTACCACCAGAGTATTACAGACAATTTATGGCTGGTGTTCCAGGAGCAAATATTCCTGGCATAATGCCGTTACTAAATCAAGATTTAGTTAATAAATTACAAGGCATGGGCGTAGAAGGTGCTACACCCTACAGTTACCAAGGTCAAAGGATAGCAGACTTTACTCCTGCTGAGCGTATGGCTATGCAGATGACAGGTGAAAACGTAGGCTCGTATCAACCTTATTTTGATGAAGCTGCAGGTATGGCTAGACAAGGGTATGGTGACGCTAGAACTAGTGCTGCTGAAGGTATGAATTTTATGCGTCAGGGTGCAAGAGAAGGTGCAGCAGGTATAGGCGAAGCTCAAAACTTATTAAGACAGGCTCCTGGAGTTGCAAGAGATGCAACTTATGAAGGTCTAGGGGCGTTACGTGGCGGTCAGGATACTTTAGGTCGAGCTGGTCAAATGGTGGGTGGAGCTAACGTAGACTTATCTCAAGCACAAAACACACTTAGTGGTTCTTTAGGTAATATAGGAAGATCAGCAGAAACAGGGTTTGGTGCTACTAGAGGTTTTGACCCTGGAGATATTTCTGGTTTCATGAATCCTTACGAGGATCAAGTAGTTCAAAAAGCTATGCAAGATCTTGAAGACCAAGGTGCTAAAGCAGATATAGCAGGTAGAGCACAAGCTATAGGCTCTGGTGCTTTTGGTGGTAGTAGAGCTAGATTAGGAGCACAAGAAAGAGAAGAAGCATTAAGGGAAGCTCAACTTCAAACCGCAGCAGGTTTACGTAGTCAAGGTTACGAGTCGTCAGCAGGTAGAGCACAATCAGCATTTGAAGCACAACAAAATAGACAAGCACAACAAGCAGGACTTCTAGGTAATTTAGCAGGTCAACAAGCTAATATAGGTAGTCAAATGGGCACATTAGGTTTAGGTCAACAAGGTGCTCAGTTAAATCAAGCTAACGCTTTAGCTAATATAGGTCAAGGTCAAGCTGGCATGGGTGCACAAATAGCAGGCATGGGGCAAAACTTAGCAGGCACTATGGGCACTGCAGCTGGAGGATTAGGTAGTCTAGGTACAGGATTAAGTAACGTTTATGGTGGCACAGGTCAAAACTTAGCTCAAACAGGTATGCAATCTGGTACTATGGGTTCTAATACGGCTGGTCAAATGGCTGGATTAGGTCAAGGTCTATCAGCTTTACGTCAAGGTGACGTAAATAATATGATGGGTGTAGGCGGTATGCAACGTGGACAAAACCAAGCTGGTCTAGATTTAGCTTATCAAAACTTTGTTGGTCAATACAATTTACCTGCTCAATTAATAGGTCAAGCAGGTCAAACTGCAGCAGGAATAGCACCAACATTAGGCGGAACCACATTAGCACAAGGTTCTAGTAGTGGTGGTTCTAACTCAATGATGCAAGGGTTAGGTGGAGCAATAGCAGCATACGGTGCACTAAGAGGTCAACCTGGACAACAACAAACAATGCAGAATATGGGTGGTGGACAACAACAATACAGGCAAGAACCAACTCGCCCTAACCTTCTAATGAGATGATAAACGAACAAGATTTACAAAGTAGTTTCGATCAATCTGGTGTAATTCAACAAGCTAGACAGATGCTGGACGCTGGTCAGCCTATTGAGTTTATATCTCAAAATACAGGTTTAGATAGACAAGTTATAGAGAATTTATTGCTCAGTAACCAACAAGTACAAACACCACCCATAGCCCCTCCACCTCAAGTAGATGCAATGGACATGGGTATTATGTCAAACCCGATGTCTAATGGTGAAACTGAAAGTTCAGTAACTAATATGAATACTGGAGACCCAGAAACTAATGATGTTATGGCTTTTTTAAATGAAAGTCTTGGTGTTGATAAAGGTGACGATGAAACTATGACGTTAACTCAAGCACTCAATAGTGGTAGTGTAGCTGGTATAGGCGATAACTCAGCAGCTTTTAGTTCTTTTGTTGATAACGCTAGTATGTTTGAAGATTTAGCTGACCCAGAAAAACTACAGATCTATAAAGATGCAGCAGCATCTATTATAGGTGAACCAAACTACGAAAGTTTAATTGAACAACCCGACAAGGTGATGCCGTACTTGGCAGCTGGACTTTCATTAATTAACTCTGGTGAACGAGGTGATGACTGGGGTGCAGCATTAGGTAAAGCATTTATTACTGGTAAAAGTACAGCTATAAAAGAAGATAGCGATTACGCTAAAAGTAAAGCTGGGTTAGATGCAGCTTATCAAAGTAATATCAATAATTTTGTTACTTCATTAGCTCTAACAGACATGAAAGATAGAATGGCATACAATAAAACTATGCAGATGAATAGACTCAAAGCTCCTAAAATGTATGATTTTGCTGGAGCGTCAGGTACTTACGCAGATAAAGAAACAATACCTTTAGATGAATCAACTTATGCTCAATATGCTAAAGCTTTTCCTGGAATGGTGAGACCAGCTGAGGATTTACCACTCAAACCATACACAGTATCTTCTAGTTTAGACAAAGGTTCAGGTTCTAGAATGAATGTGTTCCTTGACCAAGACCAATTAAGGTTTTATCAAAATGACCCTAAGTACGCTGGTAATATAAGGGCTGGTCATGATGAAGCTACTAACATGAAACTTTATTCAGTTGATCAAGGTGACGGTTCTAAAATAGAAAAGTGGTTAACTCCTGAACAATTCAATGATCTACCAGAAGATCAATCAGGCACTATTATATCTACCGCAGGTCAACCAGTTTATGTGTACGATAAACTTAACGGTGGAACTGATTTTGTTAGCTCTATGGAGCTGACGCGTAATGGTGCTAGGTATGAAAAGATAAGTGCTTTTAGCGGTAGTATGACTAGCCCCGACGGTACTGTTATTGAATTCGGTAACGATAGTACTGGTAGTAGAGCTACTGAGCGTCAAGGTATAAAACAATTTGATACTGTCAAAACAAAACTAGCAGGTATTGATAGAGCTGTAGGTGGGTACTTTATTTCAGCTGATAACCTAGACAGTAACATTAATAATTTTGTTTCTCAGTTCCCAGATCAAGCTGATTTAATATTCGATAATATGGCTGGTAGAGGAGCAAAATTAGCAGATAATTTTGTTATTGGTTTAAAAGGTTTCGGTAATTTATTTCAACTAGCCCCAGAAAAAGGGGGTAGCAGTTTTTATGTTGGTGAAACTAAAGTCAGTTACGATGAGTATAAAAATAATATTATAAGTTCTAGTGAATTTGAAAGTTTTAGAGAAAGTCCTTTAGCTAAGTTTTTAGAAGAGAGCGGAATAACAGGTGCTAGACTTGACGCAGCACTATTTGATATGGCTATGATAGGTGCGGGTTCATATTCCACTGAAAAAGGTTTAGACCTAAGAGCTATATCAGATTTTGAAACTAGGCAATTTATGAAAATGCAAGGTGCAGAAGCTAAATCTTTAAAACAATTTCAAGCTATTACTAATGATTTTAGAACCAAACTAATCAATAGAAACATAGACGAAATAGAAAGAACTATGATGCCTAGTAATCTGTATCAAATTAAAAAGAAAGACGGCACACCAGATCTTGAAGCTGTTGAGGTTTTAAAAAAAGACGCAGAAGTTTACTTAAATAAATTACTTGAACTTAAAGAAAAACTTTCAACCAGTATTCCTGACCCTAAAATAAAAGGTAATTCAACTTTTGTTGCTGACGCCAGTATTGACCCTGACAATGAACAAGTCAAACCACTTAATATATCAATACTACCAACATCTGTTTTTGCTCAAAAGTTAGGTATAACTGAAACAATAACTACAGACACAGTAACTCCAATAGAAGGTAGCTACCGCGATATGATTAACAAATACGCTATGCTACAAGGTAGAATAGACGAGCAAGATGCTTACGTTACCCAATTAGAGAAAAACTTAACAGAAACAGAGTTCGAAATCTTTAAAGCTCACGTTTTGCAGGCTCAAAAACTAGGATTATAGAATGGCACAAAATGATATTATAGACATCGACGAAATTATAGATGCTAATATAAATTTAAATCAGCCTATACCTCAAATGAACGTGCCTCCTGCACCACAGACTATTGAACCTGGGATTTACGGTGAAGATACTCCAGGACAGTTTATACCTAATGATTTTAAAAATTTTTTAGTAGACAAATTAAACATACAGCCTCAAATAATTGACAAGATATTAGGTAAACCATACAGTTTTCGTGATCGTTTTTTAAATTTAAATCCAGGTGATGCTATAAGAGATTTCACTAGAGCTAGTATCCCAGGCGATCAACCTTTAAGAGAA
>Ga0181397_1000438_pt1 | contig 15674 bp, 29 predicted proteins | sample 20SPOviralmetaG_FD_130126 | JGI IMG/M metagenome (GOLD analysis project Ga0181397, IMG submission 130126) | Marine viral communities from the oligotrophic San Pedro Time Series (SPOT) site, San Pedro Channel, CA, USA - 20 SPOT_SRF_2011-02-23 | ecosystem: Environmental > Aquatic > Marine > Strait...
AGGAAATAATAAGAGATAATGATGTTCTCTTGTTTCCTATCTTGAATAAAGAATATACAGGACTTAGAAATAAACTAGATTGGATTAGAGAAATGAATCCAACTGCTGGTCTTACAGTTCATCATGATACTGAAGTATATGAAGAATATACAGGTGTCCCCTTTCATAGAATTATGTGGTCAGCAAGCGAACTACAGTTTAGAAACTATGGTGGAAATTACAAACATGACCTTTTCTTTTCTGGTGTAACTAGACCAGAGCAGTTTGAAAATCTTAGAGAAAGAGTTCTGTCACAATTAGATAGACTTAATGGTGAACTTGGCAACTTTATCAATGCAAGATCACATAGAAACAACTATGCTGGAACAATGTTTAGTGATGATGAGTATGCTAGACATCTATCAGATTCAAAATTATGTCTTGTGACAACTGGTCCTGCAGATTTAGTTGGAACTAGATTCTTTGAAATCTATGCTGCTGGTAGAAGTTTGATTCTATGCAATAGATTAAACTTTGAAGTTTATGAAGACATTGCTGTTGATGGTATTAATTGTGCCATGTTCTCCACTGAGGATGAGTTCTATGACAAAGCACAGTTCTATCTTGATAATGAAGAAGAGAGAATGAAAATTGTAAATAATGCTCAAAATCTCTTTATGAAAAAGTTTACTTGGCAAAGTAGAGCAAAAGAAATCAAAAAAGTTATTGAAAGTTATCTATGAAGGTATCATCTATTATTTTAGCTAGAGGTGGGTCAAAAGGAATTCCTAACAAGAATATCAGAGATTTTTGTGGTAAACCATTAATTTCATGGACAATTGAACAATGCATTGATTCTGGAATTAGTAAAGATGATATTTTTGTTAGTTCTGATTCTCATGAAATTTTGGATATTGGACATCAATATGGTGTAGGTTCTATTCTTAGAACACCTGATGTATCTGATGATAATGCAACCTCTGAACTTTCTTGGATTTACTCTATAGATTATCTAAAGAAACTGGGGTTAACTTATGATTGGATTTTTGCTCCACAAGTAACTTCACCAATGAGAGAACCAATTGATATTAAGAATGGTTTGTTGATGGCAAAGAGTGGTGTGTATGATTCCTTATTTGCAGCTACAAAAACTGATCAGTGTTCTTTGTGGAAGAGTGACAAAGATGGATTAAAAAGTATTGGATATAATTATAAAAATAGAAAAAGGCGACAAGATAATGAAATCCAATGGATTGAAAATGGTTCATTCTATATTTTTAAACCAAAATTAATTAAGAAGTTTAATAATAGAATGTATGGAAAAATTGGAATTGTTCCAATGGATAGATGGAAATCTTTTGAGATAGATTCTATTGATGATTTTAAGTTATGCTCTTTGGTAATGAAAGAGTATATGTTGAAAAAATAATAATATTATAGTATAATTTAAAAGTTAGGTGTAGGTTTATGCAAAATGTTTATGTAATTGCTGAAATTGGAATCAATCACAATGGTTCTGAAAATCATGCTAGAAAATTGATTGATCAGGCACATCGTTCTGGTTGTCATGCTGTTAAATTCCAAAAAAGAAATCCTGATCTTTGTGTTCCTGAGGATCAAAAGAATAAGATTAGAGAAACACCTTGGGGTGAGATGACTTATCTTGAATACAAATGGAAAATTGAATTTAGTGTAGAGCAATATCAAAACTTGCGTGACTATACAAAGATGTTGGGGATGGATTTTATTGTCTCCTGTTGGGATGAACAGAGTGTTGATGATATTGAATTAAATGTTGAAGTTGATTATCACAAAGTAGCATCAGCACTTGCAACAGATATTTCATTCTTGAAAAAACTTGCTGCTACAGGAAAACCTACCATCCTATCAACAGGTATGTGTACTCCTGAACAGGTTGATGCTGCTGTAGTGGCATTGGGAGATAGTCTTAAGTATATTCTTGCCTGCACCAGCACTTATCCATCTGCTATTGATGAGTTGAATCTCAAATACATTCACACTCTTAAGGATAAGTATCCACATATTAAGGCAGGATTCTCTAATCATCATAGTGGATTTGTTGCCTGTCTAGGTGCAACTGCTCTTGGGTCTGAGTGTGTTGAATTTCATATCACAGATAGTAGAATTCAATTTGGTACAGACCAAGCAGCATCTATTGAGCATAGTGAAGAACTTGTAAGGCAAATTAATTTTCTTACAAGGATGCTTGGAGATGGTGTGAAAAAGGTGTATGATAGTGAAATCCCCATCATGAAAAAACTCAGGAATAATGGATAGAAAAATCTATTGCTTTGATATTGATGGCACCATATGCACCAATACTTGGGGCAAGTATGAACAAGCTGAACCTATGGTAGATAGAATCATTCAGGTCAATAAACTGTTTGATGAAGGTCACTACATAATATACATGACTGCTAGGGGTGCCAGTAAATGGGATCCCAGTTTTGGTGTTGTTAGTTCTGATATTGATGTTGAATATAATAATATGTTCAACCTTACAGAAAACCAATTAAAAGGTTGGGGATGTAAGTATCAGGAACTAAGACTTGGCAAACCTAATGCTGATTACTACGTAGATGACAGAGCTGTAACTGATGGACACTTCTTTAGTTAAGTTTGTTCCAAAAGTATGGGGGTATGAAAAGTGGATTGCTAACAATGAAGAATATTGTGGTAAGTTGCTTTTTATTATTAAAGGTAAAATGTCCTCATGGCATTTTCACAAATTAAAAAGAGAAACCTTTTACATACAATCAGGATCAATTAAATTATTATACTCTCAAGGAGATTCTATTGAGGACTCAGAGAGTATAATTTTGTCACGTGGTGATAAAGTTGATTTGCCAAGAGGCACAAGACATAGACTCATTGCTTTAGAGGATACTGAGTTGTTTGAATTTTCCACTCAACATTTTGATGATGACTCGCATAGATTAATTTTTGGAGGATAGATGGAAGTTACTATTTTGGGAAGAGGTGAATCTCTCAAAAAACTTGATAAATTTGAATCAGATTGTACTGATGTAATTTTAATTAATGAGTTCTGGCAATCACCTAGAAACCCTTGTGAATATTACAAAGTACCTGAGGTCTCTAAGTTTATTACAGGGAAAGATCTTACACTTATTTGTACCCCTTGCATTGGAGATTTGTCATCATTGATTAGAGGTCTTGAGGCAGATCATAATGTTAAGAACAAATATAATACAGTCTTTCCTCCTGGTTCTGGTACAGATAGAGATTGTCCTGCTCAGGGTAATTTTAGTTGCTTCCCTTCAGAGTGTGTAGAGGACTACAAATATGCTCATCTAAGTGGTAAACTTAAGCAGAAAGATAGTTATCCAGGTGTATGGCCATTAGGTTGTGTCAGAGGTTCTTTAGCATGGGGAATCATGCTTGCCATTAATTATTATAAGGCAGACAAAGTAAATATCTTTGGTCTTGATTTTTATGAAAAGGAATATCTTGTTCCACAGAAGCATGACTATGAGATTGAAAAGAAACAATGTCAATCAATCAAAGACGATTACTCTTTGTTGTTTAAATTTTTCAACAAAGTAGAATTCTCAATATATACCTCATCATCTTATAATCCTGATCTAGAAAATGTCACAATCCTTTGAGTCTGTAAAAAAATATCTCCCATACTTCTTTGATGTAACTACTAATTACTACTATAGAAACCCTGATAATAGGGATAAAATTCTTTCTGGTGGTAATGAGATGAGACCATCAGTAAAGGATGGTAAATATAAAGTCTTTACCTTTGCTGATAGGCATAGGGCAAGAGAAGTTAACATGAAAGCATTCAAGGAGAAGATTGAGAAGTATCCTATTATTGATGAAGTAAAGGTATTCAATCTGTCTGATGTTGATCCAGACTATATCAAACAACATCAAACATTATTTGATGACAGTCGTATCTTTCCTTGGGCAGCAAAGGCATACTTGATGCATAAAGGTCTTCAGGAGTGTGATGATGGTGATGTCATCTTTTGGATTGATAGTGATATAAAAGATTTAAAAGAAGATGGTGTAGAGAATCTTTATAATCTTGCCAACAATTCAGAAAAAGGAATTGTAGGATTTCATAGTGAGTTCTGGTTAGAAAGACTGTTCACTAAGAATGATTTATATGAACACTTCAACATTACTGATTCACTATATTGGGATACTAATCAAGCATATGGTGGTATCTTTTTAGTGAAAAAGAATGATTATACAGTTAAGTTTTTCCAAGAATTATTTGACACGTGGAGTATAATTAAACTGATGGACTATTCTCCATCAAGTGGAAGAGAGAGTGACCACTTCATCAAACATCAAAATGACCAGTCTATACTGTCTCTGATGTTCAAGATATATAATATCAAGACATTCCCTCTTCCTCTGTATGATTGTCATAAGACAAATATCATAGCACTACACAGTGGATATTTTGAAGAAGGTGTGGTTCTTCCACTGGTCTGGGAATCTTGTTGGCACAATGTCACATATAAACAAATGTGGGACAATTGTAATATGAAATTCAATAAGATGGTTTCTCCAGTTGAATGTCTTTCAATGTCAACAGATAACTATGAATTATGATTAGAAGTATTGTAACTGGTGGATGTGGATTTATTGGAACTCATCTTGTTAATAGATTAGTTGACTTAGGACATGAAGTTATTGTGTTGGATAGAGTTCATCACCATAATCCAAATTCTAAAGCAACATATTATCTTGTTGACTTAATTGAAAACTACACAAAGTATGTTCATCTTTTTGATAGTGTGAACAATGTATTTCACATGGCAGCAGAGGTTGCTATCTCATATTGTGTTGAGAAACCCAATGAGAGTATGGCAAACAATATGTTGTCAACTATGAATGTATTGGAGTGTTGTAGAATTCATAATGTAGATAGGGTTGTGTTCTCATCCACATGTGCTGTGTATGGCAATACAATGTTCAATCCCAATTATGAAACAAACTCTGTTGATTGCTTGAATACTTATTCAATCTCAAAGTATTCTGGTGAGATGTTGTTTAAAATGTACTATAAACTTTATGGTCTTAAGACAGTTGTCTTCAGATACTTTAATGTATATGGTGAGGGACAACATCAGTCAGGACAATACGCTCCTGTTATGTCTATCTTCAAGAGACAGAAAGAAAATAAAGAGCCACTCACAATTGTAGAACCTGGATATCAAACAAGAGACTTTGTTCATGTATCTGATGTGGTTTATGCCAATATTCTTGCTTCTCAAAGAGAACTTGAAACTTATGGTGAAGTCTTCAATATTGGAACTGGTGAAGGCACTGAAATTCAAACTATTGCTGATTTAGTTTCTGATTATCAGATTAAAATTCCTGCTAGACAGGGTGAGGTCATGCACTCCAGAGCAAATATTGACAAGGTTCAAGAAACTCTTGGGTGGAAGTGGAGTATTAAAGTTGTTGATTGGATTAAGAAAAATTTAAAATGAAAAAAATTACTATTAACCTTTCATTTTACAATCAGAGTGATATTCTGATTGAACAAGTTGAATCTTGGAAAGCATGGAGGAAAGAAATAAGAGACCAATATTCTTTCTGTGTCATTGATGATGGCAGTGAAGTTCCTGCTACAGAAGTTCTTAAAGATGAAGATCTTTCTGAACTTGATCTTTCTATCCTAAGGGTCAAGAAAGATATTAAATGGAACATAGCAGGGGTTAGAAACCTCTCTGCACAGGAGTGTGAGACTGAATGGATGATGATCCTGGATATGGACTGTTTTGTCCCACAGGAGACTGCTGAGGGTATGCTGCAACTTGCAAATCTTGGTGGACATAATGCATACAAATTCACACGCAGAACTAAAAATCCAAATCATCCTAAGCATGGTGATCCTCATCCTGCCATCTGTATTATTCGTAAAGAAGATTATTGGAACATTGGTGGGTGTGAAGAAGACCTTGTGGGACAGTATGGATATACTGATCCATCATTCTGGTGGAGATCACAGGGTAAAATTAATATATTGATTACTCAACTTCCTCTTGATTATATTGATGAGGCAGAGGTGATTGATAATGAAAAGTTTAATCATCCAAATAGAAATCTTTTTGAGGAGAGAAAGAGAACTGGTAAGTGGTCAACTGACTTTATTAGATTTGAATGGGAGAAAGCTTACTGATGGATAAAAATAAAGCAGCATACAAATTGCAAGGCACTGCTCCCATTTATTGTATCAATCTTGATGGACAACCAGAAAGATGGCAGTATATGCAGGACCAGTATAAGTATTGGGAAATTAATAACTATGAAAGAATCTCTGCCTTTGATGGTAGAGATGATGACTTAGGACATATTCTTAAAGGAAGATATCCTGATTTCATGACTCCTGGTGAAGTTGGTTGTACCACTTCACATCTTAAAGCTATCAAAAAGTTTTATGAGGAGACAGATGAACCATATGCAATTATGATGGAAGATGATTGTTGTTTGGACACAGTAAAGTATTGGAACTTTACATGGAAAGACGTCACAGCAAAATTGCCCTATGATTGGGATGTCGTTCAGATTGCTATTATCAGTACAGGAGATATCTTTACTAAAATCCACAAGAGATTTGTGAATGAATTTTCTACTGCTTGCTATCTGATTACTAGACATCATGCGAAGAAACTTATCAATCTGCATTGCAGAGGTGACAAGTTTAAACTAGATAATGGAGTCAGACCAAGGCCAGTAGCAGATGATCTTATCTATAATTCAGGCAACACCTATGCTGTTCCTCTTCTTCTTTATCGCATTGAACTGGGTTCCAGTATCCACCCTGAGCACATTGACGCATTCCACAAAGGGAACTATGATGCTCAAATGAACTACTGGGCACAGACTGGTGCTCAGCAGTCCATCCAGGAGATTATGGACTATGACCCATATTTGGGTAGAGTTGCAGAGTCTTCAGGTAATAAGGGGTGATTACCCAACACACTTGACAGACCTCCATAGTTCTGCTAGTATAAATACTTAACCTTTTGTCTTTCAGTAATTAAAGTAATAAAAGGATACAAACAGAACCTTGTCGAGGTTCTTTTCATCTGTGGGTAACCATTCCACAAGTAAAAATTACGAGGTAAATTCTAATGATCAAATCTGTTCTCGCTACAATTGCTGCTGCTCCCCTGTTTGCTGGTGCTGCTATTGCAGGACCCTACGTTAACGTAGAAACCAATGCAGGTTGGGTAGGTGATGATTATTCTGGAGCAACCACAGACATTCACGTTGGCTATGAAGGTCCTCTGGGTGATTCTGCTTCATACTATGTCCAGGCAGGTCCTGCGATCGTAGCAGTTGATGGCGAAGATTCTGATACCCAATTCTCTGGTAAGGCTGGTCTTGGGCTGCCTGTTGGGGATAACCTGGGAGTATATGGTGAAGTTTCCTTCCTGACTGCTGATGACGAAGATGACTTTGGTCTGGGTGGCAAACTGGGTGTGAAGTACAACTTCTGATCTGATAGACAATCAATATCTAGATGCTATACTGGGGTGCGACGGCACCCCTTTTTTTATGAAAAAAATTCTGCTTTCACCAATTACCCATTTTAATCTAATGATAGTGGGTCTTTTTATTTTTATTGGAGTGCTGCATGAACATACTCACCGTACTATAGAGGTAGATGTGCATGGATATGTCAGGCAATTTTGTAGAGAAAACCCTGATACTTGTATAAAAATGTCCTCAAACTGAAATCTTAAGAAAATATGTCTTGACAAAACTTTAGAAATGATATATAGTATGTAAAGAATCATTACATTAGGTAAATGACTGTAACATCAAATGACCTTGGACAACAAAACCTGTGGGCCAAGGAACCACGCATGTATATTGACCAAACCGCTGCTGAGCGTTATGGGTATGAAACCTATGCTGAAAAAGCAGAAAAACTGAATGGTCGTACTGCAATGGTCGGTTTTATTTGTGGCATTGCCTCATATGCCTTGACTGGCAACTTTTTCTTTGGTATCGTTTGAAGATACAGCACTTATCTAATGTTTGAACTTTTGACGCAAACTGAGTTTGCCTGGACTGCTAACCACACCATTGCTGAATTTTTGGCAGGGTATGTATTTGGAGCAGCACTTATTATTGGAGCACCTGGAGTATTTTTATTCATTGCTTTTATGCCTGCACTACAACGCACCAAAGGAGCAATGGTTGGGTATAGTGATCACAAAACATATGGTGATTCCTCTACCTATGAAAATACACCAGGTTCAAAACTAGACTATTCAAAAGCACTTTTAAAAACATCTATTCAAGGGTAAAAACAATGAACGAAAAAGCAGAACGCATTAATGGTTGGGCAGCTATGCTTGGTGTAGTTGCAGCAATGGGATCATATGCAGTATCAGGTCAAATCATTCCTGGTATCTGGTGATGGGATTTATAGCAGTAGCATTGCTGTTGCTTATTCCTATTGGTGCAGCAGTTAGAGAATCATGACTTACAACTGGACACTGTTACAAACATTGGTGTTTATCATCACACCATACTTCATTATGCTTGCTCTTGCTAGCAAAGATGAAGATGATGATGGATCAGATGGTGGATTAATGACACCAGCATTTCAAGGATCAGGGACCTAATTAGGTCCCTTTTTTTCTAAATATTATTAGCTGCTTTCTTAAAATGCCAGATGAAGTAAAGGATGTTAAGGAAGAGGGAACAAAAAAGAAAGGTATATTTTCTAAATTAAAGGAGGCAACAGATGATAAGGAAGAACAACTTGCAATTTTGTCTACTTTTGTCCGCCTTGGTATTCTTGTCTGGTCTGGGGGAATACTCACGCTGGCGTACATCAAACTTCCACCAGCACTCGGTATTCCAGAACAAAAACTAGATCCAACTTTCATTGCCTCAGTCTTCACTGGGGTTTTAGCCACATTTGGTGTTCAAACTGCTAAGAAAGGTGCTAATGGTGCTGCTGCTGGTGGTGGCGTAACCAAAGAACAAATGGAAAGATTAATTGAAAAGGCAGCACAAACTGCACCTGCACAAACAATTAGAATTGAACAAGGACCTGTTAAAATTAGTACAGACGAAACTTACAAAATGTGATGTCTTGAAAGTCACATAGACAAATTCACAGACTTATGTATAATGAATACATATAGTCAAGCAGGTACAAATTACTAATCTAATGGCACATAGATTTGATGAGATTAAACCATCTCTCCCTGTCTCAAAAGAAGAAGTTGAGGTTATGATTGCTGCTGCTATTAGGCAACACAATCATAATGCGTCTATACTTAGTATGATTTTAGGAACAATTGTTCTTGCCCTGTTCCTTGACGGCCTTTTAAGGTTGCTTGGTATTGTGCCACCATTCATGGGCATAGACATTGACATTATTAAAGATGTAGTTGAGAGGATCAGATGAAGGTTGGACTCATTGGTTTAGGTAGAATGGGTGAAGGCATGTCTCGTCGCATGATGGCAGATGAGATTCAAGTCTGGGGTTATAGAAGAAACTATGAGAAAGCAGAGGAAGCATTTGAAAATGGATATGTAGATGGTGTTGTAACATCAATTGAATATCTCTGTCAGGAAGTTAAACGTGATGGTCCTGGTATTTTTATGATGGTTGTACCAGCAGAAAACGTTGAGGTAACTATTGATGAACTTCTACAATATTGTGATGAAGGTGATATTATTATTGATCATGGCAATAGCAATTTTAAAGATACCAGGAGAAGGGCACAAAGACTTAGCAAACTGGGCATCCAGTATATTGACTGTGGCACTTCTGGTGGTGTGTATGGTCTTGACCGTGGATATTGTCTTATGGTTGGTGGTACAAATACAGCAGTATCTGTCTGTGCCCCCATTTTCAGGGCATTGGCACCTGGTATTGCCTCTGCAACCCGCACTGATCCATTGACTCATGCATCATCTGCTGAATATGGTTGGTTGCATTGTGGTGAATCAGGTGCAGGTCATTTTGTAAAGATGGTACATAATGGAATTGAATATGGTATTATGCAAGCATACGCTGAGGGATTTAATATCCTTAATTCAGCAGACTTAGGAAAGAATTATGTTGGACAAGGAGACGCAGAAGTTGCTCCCATGGCAGACCCAGAAAATTATTGCTACGACATTGATGTTGCTGAAGTGGCTGAGTTATGGCGCAGGGGTAGTGTCGTTGGTAGTTGGTTACTTGATCTTACTGCGTGTGTCCTACGGGGTGATCCTGAACTGGATAAGTTCTCTGGAGGAGTATCAGATTCTGGTGAGGGTAGGTGGACTGTCAGCAGCGCTGTTGATCTTGGTGTTCCCACCCCTGTTATTAGTTCTGCTTTGTATGAGCGCTTTAACTCAAGAGGACTAGGAAATTTTGGTAGTCGTATTTTAAATGGCATGAGATATATGTTTGGAGGTCACAATGTTAGGTGAAGTTCTTCTTTGGATATCAATTCCTTTTGTATTAATCACCCTTTGTTTTGGTTTCATCAAAGGTGAGAATGTCTATTATGAATCAGATGCCTATGATGGTAATGGGACAGCACACCCTGTCTTATTTGAAGAGACCACCTGTAAAAGGAGGGAATTAGCAGATGGATCAAGAAGAAATCAAGCATAGATATGGATTTGCCATGTGTGCATTTGCAAGAATGTATGGACCAAAAATGGTTAATGGTTCAATAGGCATTCATAAATTTTGTCATAAGTGGGCAGAATCTAGTGAACCAACACCTACTGGAACTTTAGTAGATGTCAACTTCTATTTTAAGGATAGGTGGGATGTCTGGGGAGAATAGAGAGGAATCCACGATTGGTCCTCATGAAATGTTAAAATCTAGATGGTGTAGAAGTGCTGTGTGTGGTTCTGATCCATTCATACCAGACTCTGAATTTACAGGAGATGATTGTCAATTAACCTGTGATATTAAAGGAGAACCAAAATGATACTATTTGTTCGTCACTGGATGGAATCACCACCAGCACTGGGTTTTTTAGCATACATTTTAATAGTTGTTCCTATCATAGGAATGAACCTAGTTCATAAATATGGTTGGGAGCACTGGGAACCATTTGGAAAGACACATAAATGAAACCTCTTATATTACTTGCTTGTTTCCTCCCAATTGGAATTATCTGGATTGTTATGAAGCTAAGTCTATGGATTTCAGCAGTTAATGATGAACAAAGATATGTCAGAGCAGAATCAAGAAAACCACATGGACCATATGTGGAAAACCCATATGAAGACGTTGACTCAGAGGAAGAGGAGTTTACAAGTCGCACAGATTATAGATAAAGTTCTTTATCAATACTATGTTGTTGAACGTGGTCAACAGGTTCCAAACTGGAGATATATAAAGGACCAAGACTGGTGGTTAGAGTATCTTAAATCTCTAGGGATGAACCCCAGAAATCCATGAAATTAGAAGAAGCATGTTACTCACTTAAACTTGAATGTGCTCTAAGAGAGTTAGGGTTTGTTGAGATTGGTTGGAAGACCATTGCTCATGCAGGCATCTATTTTGTAGAACCAATTGGATTAAGACCTGATTGTGGTCCAGAGGATGACACCTTAGGTTTTGTGATGGGTGAGCATATCTATGAACAGAATCCTGGTGGCGTTCATTTTATGTTTATGTCTGCAAAAGAAGCATTTGATTCAGCACTTAATCTATGAATTTATTTTTACGCCCTCTTGATAATCCCAGTGACCCTGTATGGTCTGTCATTGTTATGATTGCCATACTTTTGTGTGCTGCTCTATACATGATTGTCTATATATTAGGCATTGATGAGAGAGAAGCACATGGGAGCCATGACGCCACCCAGCAGGAAGAGTTGCTACAACTTCAGAGTAGTGGAGATTAATCGTGTACTTGATGGTGATACTATTGATGTCACAATTGATCTTGGGTTTGACCTCTACAAGAAAGAAAGAGTTAGAATTGCAGGAGTTGATACACCAGAAAAAAGAACCAGAGACCTTGAAGAAAAGGAGTTAGGTAAAGATGCAACCAACTGGCTCAAAGGAAAGTTGGAAGGTGCTATATCTGGTGATGATGAGTTGTCTGTTAGGACTGAACTTGTTGGTGGGGTTGGGAAATATGGGCGTCTTCTTGGTTGGTTATACATTGGGGATGCAGAATTGTCCCTCAATGAACAAATGATCACAGAGGGATATGCTTGGGAATATGATGGAGGAACCAAGCAAAAAGACTTTGAACAATTAAGAGAAATTAGAAGACAACACGGAACATTAGTATGAATCCAATTAGAGAAAAAATGATTGCTGCGCTGATCCAACATGCTGAGGGTCAGATTGCTAAACATAAAATTAATGTAGAAGTTTATCTCAACAATCCTGTTGGGATTGGCGAACATCCAGATATTATGGAAGCTATTGAAAAAGAATTAGGTCAAATGGCACATTATCATGATCAACTAGAAGTTATAGAAAGGTACATCCAATGAAATTAATTCGTATAGTAATTCTTGCTACAATTGCAGCATTTATAATTTTTCTACCTAGGACTGCTTTTGCTCTGGATATATCAATGGGATCAAATGGTAACTTGATTTTTGATCCATCTGATGTTACAATTGATGCAGGTGACACTATCCATTTCGTTAATGGTATGTTACCTCCTCACAATATTATTGTAGAGGGTCGTGCTGATCTCTCAAGAGAATCACTCATGTTTAATCCTGGTGAGTCACAAGACATCAAATTTGCTGATGCTGGTGACTATGACTTTTTCTGTGGTCCTCATCAAGGCGCAGGAATGGTTGGTACAATTCACGTAAAATAATTAGAAATGACCTATTCTATTACACTCAAAACACCTGATGGCACTCACACTATTGATTGCCCTGATGACCAATACATTTTAGATGAGGCAGAAGCACAAGGTATTGACATGCCATATTCATGTCGTGCTGGTGCCTGTTCATCTTGTGCAGGAAAGGTAGTTTCTGGTACAATAGACCAGTCAGATCAATCTTTCCTGGATGATGACCAGATTGCAGAAGGTTTTGCACTTCTTTGTGTCAGTTATCCAACTTCAGATTGTGTAATTGAAACAGAAAAAGAAGAGGAACTCTACTGATGACCAATCCCAATGCTCTTTATGAAGACATGGAAAAACTTAATGCTCTTTATGAGGAGCTTTGTTGGGACCATGATGATGAATTAGTTTTCACACATGATGGAACTGAAGTAATCATCTATAACAAAACAAAAGACAAAGCTAAGAAAAAATAAAACCTACTATATACATTATTATAGTAGTTTAAATCATGCAGAAAATTGTTAATGTCATCTCAATTTTTTCTGGTGTTGTGTCTATCACATTGGTAGGTGCAACAGGTTATGTTTATCTGAATAGAGCCTCAATCATTGAGGGTGCAAAAGAAAATATCATCAAAGCTGCTACCCAAGGAGTTACTGATGCACTTCCAGGTATTGTTGATTCATCAATGCCTGAACTTCCTGCGTCAACTGGTGGAATTAGTGGATTAGGTGGTTCTGCTATCCCCTTTGGAAAATGAATAGAATAATCAAGTATGGTGCCATAGGTGTTCTAAGCATTGTTGGCATAGCACACATAGGTTTATTAGGATATGTCATCAGGAGACCTGCTGATACCATAGCCACTGTGCCTACAATCAATATTCCAAGAGGTCCATATTCATCTTACAGAATCAAAGCAGGTAAGGATGGATATGAAATTGAATATCGCTCTGATGATCCAAAAGTATTACAGTCAGAAAGATCTCTTGATTTAGATAAAGAAAGAAGAGGTGTTTTTGGTGGTGGTAGAGAGCAAAGAACAGAATACAGACGTGATCAATACACTAGAGAAGGCACCAGAAATATAGGAGGTGCAATTGATGATGAGGGAAAGTTAAGTGCCAAAAACGTAGAGTGCATCGTGGCGGACGCTGGAGCACAGTCACAAGGTGCAATGGCAGGAACTAGTATTGCTGCTGGTGTTCTTGTCCCTGCAGTATCTAGCATTCCATATGTTGGATGGTTAGCATCTGGTTGGGCATTATTACTTGGACAGAATCTTGGTTCTGCAGCAGGTTCTACTGTCAATTCTATGATTAGTGATTGTTAATGCCAATTCCTGATATTAGATTAAACAATCTTAGAATTGGTGATGTTGATATACCTGAAATGCCTAGATGGTTAACAACAGATCCACCACAAGCAATACCAATCTACCCTCCTGTTACTTCTCAGATAGGAATTCCTATTGTGAATATACCTGGGTGTGTTACTGCACATAAGGATAGTAATGAGAATACAAGTCTCAGAGATGAGGATGATAAAGGAACAATGACTCTGTGTGATGCAGGGACACCTACATTTAATGCTTTAGATTATGATGCAAATAAATTAGATATCACTCAAGAGGCACCACCTCCACCACCAATCAAAGCACCACCAAAACCTGAAGCACCAGAGGCACCAGCAGCACCAGCAGTTCCTAAGACAGAAGCACCATTACCTGAGTGTCCTACCAGGACACAGCAATTAAAAAACCCTGTAGGAAAAATCCTAGAGGGTAATAGAAAAATTATTAGATATGAAACAGTCGGAAAAGAATGTCTCCCAGTGTTTGAGAAGTTATCAATTCCTGATCAAATTATATCAAACATACCATCAGCTGGTATGGTGACAACTACCGCCTCAATTGCTGTGGTAGCGACAAGTTCTGCGTTGCTTGCAAAGCCTCTTGCTGATCTTTTGTTAAAGGTTGTGAAACCGACTGTGAAGAAGGTGATGAAGAAGATTGCGACCTTACGGGGTAAGAAGATCCCGGTACAATCGAGGTCTGAGAAGATTGCTGAGCAGCGTCAGAGGAATCAGGCTGTGAAGGTACTACGCTCTGTTCGCCCACTGAAGAAGTAGGTGATGGTATAGAGTGGGTGTGTTGTTGGATCACACTCACATTCTGAACTATGATGTCAGAACAAATAGCAGCATAACGACTTCTGGGGTGGAATTGAATTCCTGCCTTCATCAATTCTCCACAATTCTTAAGACGAGCTAGCTCAAAGTCTAAGCGCTTATTGGCAAGAATTTGTCCTTGCAAAGCAATCTGAGTATCTGCTGCTTCTTTACATCTTGCTTGTAGTCCACCATCAAGTGGTAAAGAAAGTGTTGCAGATAAACCAACACTGGTACTATAGTTCTTGGTCATACCAGTTCTTACTGGTTTCTGCCAAAGTTGATTACCTGGATTATCAGGAACACCATCACCTTGCATTTCCATAACAGTGATAGTCATATCTGCACCATCTTCAAATGCCCTGACAGTATCACCATCAGCATTTGTATAAGTCCTATTATCATAATGATCTTCCCAAGGCCAGTTCTTTACATTCTTCTGGACTTCTACCAATCTTCCTTCAAAGTCTCTTGCATCATACTGAGGTTCCATATAAAAAGTTTCAAATGGATCCTTATCATTACGTGCATGAGTAATGTATGGGGTAAAGTTAGCAGTGGGACCTTGACAACTGATTCCTCCACCATAAGTGTTGGTAATATAAGGACCTTGTAAAACTTGAATAGCTTGATTGGTAACAGAACCAGAACTATTTGCAATTGGGTTTGCTGTTGCTGATACACCACCAACATCAGCAGCATTTACAGG
>Ga0181397_1000439_pt1 | contig 15673 bp, 36 predicted proteins | sample 20SPOviralmetaG_FD_130126 | JGI IMG/M metagenome (GOLD analysis project Ga0181397, IMG submission 130126) | Marine viral communities from the oligotrophic San Pedro Time Series (SPOT) site, San Pedro Channel, CA, USA - 20 SPOT_SRF_2011-02-23 | ecosystem: Environmental > Aquatic > Marine > Strait...
AGGTATTAATAATAATCCTAATCCACAGCAAATAGAAAATATAAAAGCATTAGCAGTAAATGTGCTTCAACCAATACGTTCTCATTTTGACAAACCATTAATTATATCTAGCGGATTTCGTTGTGCAGAATTATGTATTGCAATCGGCAGCAGTGTTAATAGTCAACATGTTGCAGATGATGGAGCAGCCGCAGCAGACTTTGAAATACCAGGCGTAGATAATTTAGATCTAGCTATTTGGATAAAAAGTAATTTAGATATAGACCAGGGAATTCTTGAGTTCTACCGTGAAGGAGAACCTACATCCGGATGGATACATTGTAGTTATGCTAAAGAAGATAATAGAAATCAATGGCTTAAAGCTAGGAGAGAAGACGGATCAGTTAAATATTTACCATGGACGGGATGAAAACAATAAAAATTGGATACATCGATACCGTGCACGGTGAATGCCCGCACTGCCATGAAGATACTTTACTCGTTGCAATTGTTACAGATTATTATAAGTGTACAATGTGTGGTGAAGAGACTAAACAGTATGTAAATGGATCTATTAAGTATTTAAAACTTGATGAAAGAGACAAAGATTTTATTCAAAAAGAAAAAGAATTAGACGAAAAAGATGGCTAAAAAGAAACCTTTATATGGAGTAAGCAATTATCACAAACAAACCCCTAAAAAACGTCCTGGTGTACACACTAAAAGATTAAATAAAAGAAAACCTCACAGGAAGAAGTACAAAGGCCAGGGAAGGTAGTTTAGAATTATTCTAAAGTATGAAACCCATAATGATCACTTTAATGTATTTAACTTTTGGTGGAGACATCAAGTTAGATAGCTTTGAAATACAACAAAGTTGTGGCAGCTGGTGGCATACTAATGTGGTACAATATGAGAAAAGAAAGAAAACATTTATGACTAATCATTACTATTATATGTACAACAAAAAAAGAGTAGTAGGTTATGTCTGTAATGGAAAGGAACCAACATGAAAAAAATAATGTTTAAGATAAATGAAGCCGCTAATAATTGGAATAAAACAAAAAATACTAAGTATAAAGAAGAATGGTATAAATTAGTTAAAGAATTCAGGCACCATGCATCTGGCGACACTCAAAATGAACAGTTACGCGATCAGCTTCGACTCTTTTAGGACCAAGCTCTCTTGTTACAGTAAGACTGTTTAAATAACCCGCTGTGGTGCAGTCGTTATAGTTATTATATAAAGGATAAATTTCTGCTGGGGGCATGCAGGTTTGATATATGCTAGAGCATATGGTTATAACTAATAAAAATTTCACTTGACCTCTATTGTAATTATTGTATATTATCCTATATAATAGATAACAAAGAAAGGTTATATTAAAATGACAGATATTACTAGATATAAAAGTGTAGCGCTCTCACATGACAGCACTGCAAAACTAGATAAGATAAGAAAAGCTATTGTTGAAGACACCATAGTGTCTAGAGCACAATGTCTTAATATACTAATAAATGAGAAAGTGAGAAAAATGAATGGCAAACTCGAGAACAAGACAAGGAAATAAATGGTTAGAAGCCATTACGGTTGAGCAAAATAAAATACCAGAACAAAAACTTTGGAATTCTGTTTTACTTGTTGCAGCATGTGATGCTTTAAGATTTAAATCTTTTGATATGTACGTTAACAATGATTCACAAATGGCTAAAAATTGGTTTATCAATGATGGATTAGATTTTAAAAGAGTCTGTGAACTTGCTGGGTATAATCCAAAATATGTTCGTACTAAAATGTTAAAAAAAATTAAGGAGAAAGATGAAAAAGATAATTTGTCCGAGATGTATGGGAAACGGATACATCACGGTGAAAAAACAAGTCGGATCTGATGAAGATGTATGCACACAATGCACTATGTGCAAATCACAAGGTGAACTTGATGAAAATAGCTTTGATAATAATGTTATTAACTTTAACAAGTTGCAGTGAAATACTAATGATGTCTAGTTTAGGTGGCGCTGTAGTATCACAAAGTCCAGCAATAAAAGCTTATAATGGTGCTGATGCATTAACCATAGGCAGAACTAAAAAAAGTATAAAGCAACATGCTTATGAACAATTAAAAGGAGAAGATGAAACAAAAAAGTCTAAGCCAAATGAATAAAGAAAAATCTTTAAAACAATCTAATAAAGATTCTAAGTATCAAGGAGGGGCTGCATACAGAGCCTTTTTAGAACTATTTCGTAAACATAAACAAAAGGAAAAAAGAAAATGAAAAAAATAGCAATAATACTGACTGCCTTATTATTGACAAATTGTAGTTATAAAGTTCAGTTTGGTAAGGCGTGTACGCCAAATAATTCTGAATGGAGTTATGTATGGTTAAAAGAAAAAGGTGAAGTGAATATATCTAAGGAAAACTGCAATGACTAATAAAGTATTTATACCGATGACAATGGATGAAGAATATCAAAATGCAGACGTCCCTCAACCTAGAGGTCCTAATGATTTAGAAGCTGTTATTGAAAGACTGGAGTTTAAAAATAAAGTCTTACATCAACACGTAGATAAATTAACGGAAGAACTTCTTGAGGTAAGAGTAGATAATAAAAAACTAACTAAACAAATCGAAGAACAAATCAAACAATTTAGAAACAAAGGAGCGCTGTGAGAAACGTTATAAAATTTATAGTGCGACTTAGAATGTGGTACGCAGATATCAGAGGTCATCACGGTAAACGTTGGGATTATGAACCTGGTGAATGGTATATGGGTAGACATAGAAAGAGAAAGAAATGAAGACTAATATGTTGAAAATAAATGCAATGAAAAGATTTGTTAAATTTATTCATACTAATGCTGTGCATTTAAATTTATGGGATGAATATAATCCAGCGGGTAAAATTTATGCAGGTTTGGAAAAAAGACAAGCTACAGCAGATAAACGTTTTAAATTTTGTTGTGAGAGATCACACAAAAGACCTTCGTGGAAAGACTGCTATCTACGATGGGCTCAAGAATTAAAAGCAGGTAAACTATTAAAATACATACAGAACCGAAAGGATAGAAAAAAATGAAAGAAGTGTTAGACAAGAACGTAGAAGAACTAGAATTATCTGTTAGAGCTATAAATGCTTTAAAGAATAATGATATATCAACTGTTGGTGAACTTACAAAATGGTCACCTCAATTTCTTAAACGTTTACCTAATGTAGGTAAATCCACAGTGAAGGAACTTAACCAGGCGTTAGGTCTTTTAAATCTTAATTTAAAAGATATGAAAAAAGAAAAAATAGAAGAAAAACTTGAGGAAAATTCAGTTCTCAAGAATTTAAACTATGAAATAATAACAAAAGCAAAAGAAGCTGCTAATATATCTTTTAATAAAATTAACAGTCAGGAAAAATATAATTTTAATGAAGTTGGTAGGATTTTTTCAGAACATCAAAATATTATGAATATATATCGAGATAGTATTTTAGGCTTATGGGAGAAATAAAAAATGAAAAGAAAAGACGCATTAACATTTAGAATAAAATGTATAGCTAAGAAATGTCGAGAAACAGGCAAATGGGATCTACTTTCTAGATTATGTTATAAATATAGTTGGATCGATCTAACGTCAGGAGAAGCTGATTATGATTAAAACCATACCTGATTTAATAGATGATCTTAAATATAAATATAAAAAATTTGTAGACGTACCTTTATCCTGGATGGAATCGATAGGTAGTAGAATGAACGGCTTTGCCTGGCGTAAGAGATGGAGCAACCGGCATCAGGGAACTGGATATGGAAGAAATAAAAACTCTTAGACGTAAATACGTTAATCCTAATAACGCAGAAAAAACTTGCAAGAAGTGTGAAAAAACTTATCCCATGACGTCAGATTTTTTCTATCCGGTAAGTAAAACAGATCCCACTCGAGGTCTTTATCCAAGATGTATTAAATGTGAAAATGAAAGATCCCATCAATGGAGAAATAATAATAGAGAAAAGAAAAGACTAAAAGATATAAGATACAAATCTTCCGAAAAAGGATTTTTTAAAGAGCTATGGAACGGCATTAGAAAAAGTAGAGCAGGTAATGAATTTGAAAGCTTTGAAGAATTTTTTAAATGTTGGGAAGATCAACAGAAAATATACGGAAGAAAATGTCCTTACTACGGATTTGAAATGACACGAATCAGAGGATTGGTTAGCGGCACGAATAATAGGCATAAACAATCTTTTACTAATATATCTAGAGACAGGATTTTCTCTCATTTGCCTTATAGTAAAAAAAATATTATGTTTGTATCGTGGAAAGCTAATAATGAAAAAGGCAACATCACATTAGAAGTAGCTGAAAAATTTATCAAATTTGCAAAGGAGAGATTTAATGAAGACTAGAGATTTTATATACCCTACCAGTAGTAGACAGACCCAAAATGGACAAAGAATCTATTCTGTTAACGGCGAAGCTTTACCCTCAGTAACAACCATATTATCTGCCACCAAGTCTGATCGAGAGAAACAAATCTTACAGGATTGGAAGAATAGAGTAGGTGCTAAGGAAGCTGATAAGATTAGAGATGCTGCAGCCAATAGAGGTAGTGTGATGCATAGAATCATAGAAGGATATATCAAAGGAGAACGACATTTAGATATGACTGAGCTAGGTAATACGGCTCATAATATGGCCGATATTCTAATAGAGAGAGCCATAGAGGACCGTTTGCAGGAAATTTGGGGAGTTGAACCCACATTAGTGTATAAGGGCTTATTTGCCGGTCAAACCGATTTAGTGGGTATTCATGCCGGTGTCCCTAGTATCTGTGATCATAAGAATAGTAACAAGCCAAAAAGAAAAGAATGGCTTCACGACACATACCGATTACAGCTGGCCGCTTATGCTTTGGCGTTTGAAGATATGTTTGGCGAACACATACCGAGAGGAGTAAACTTTGTCATTACACCTGGAGGATACTACCAAGAGTTTAGTTGGGATGGTGAAGAGTTTAGACAAGCCAAGTACGACTGGTTGAGGAAGGTTGACCAATATTACAATCAAAGGAAGAATAAGGCATAAATATGGCAAAATGTGGCAAGATTATGACAATAAGGGCTAGAATATGGCAGAATTGTGTCCTGAATCTGGCTTCAGGCACCTGGGGTCACCCATATAGGTATATTTACCTAAAATGTTTTTTAAAAATAAAAAAAGATGCAAAACACTGTTACAATGTTACAATTGGCAAAATAGTCAATAAATTCAATGACTTACGTCTGTTACAATGGTGTTACAATTGTAACAGGGTGTTACAATTTATACATAGTGATTTCCCTACGCGCGCGCGCAAAAAGGATTTTTCCAATGTGTATTTAGGTAAAAAAATGTACTATGGGTTATTATGATCAGGAAGAAAAGCAAATACAAACATGCAACCATAGGTAATAAAAAATATTACTTCTATAAAATCGTATGGGCAGATCCGTGCGGGGATTCGGGTCATGCAGATGCGGCTGAGATGAAATCTCTAACACCTGCAAAGATGATTACACAAGCTTATGTGTTTGCAAAAGATAGTAAATGTGTTTGGACGTTTGCTTCTTATGATTCTGAAGCTGCTGTATTTTCCGATAGAAATGTTTTCCCAAAATGTATAATATCTAAAATGGAGAGAATAAAAATATGACCAGAGAAAAAGGTAAAAAATATGATGGAAGAACAAGACCACCTAACGAAGCTTATAAGAATGGTTGGAATGAAATCTTTCTTAATAAGGTATTAAAAGAAGAAGTAGATATTAATGGTACAGGGACGCATAAGTATAGAATAAAAAATGGTCCTAATAAAAATAAAGTTGTTTAGTCTTCAGTTACGTTTTTAAGTGGGGGTAGTTTACCAGTTGTTTCTTTAGATTCTTTAACCTTCTGTTTCATTTCTTCTTCCGTTACACCTTCTAAAATAGGAGAGTAATCTTCCATAATCCTTTTCATTTTTGCTTCTAGTTCTTCGGCTGTCATATCTTCTAGTTTACCAGTTCTAATAATTTTTTGTTCAATGTATAAACCAGCTGCCTTACCTCTTGCTACCTCAGCGTTTACAGCTGCTGACCAAGCTCCCTTCTTTAAAGCTTCCTGTCTGATCTTACCCAACTCTGATATATGCCTTTCAAATGTAACTGCATATTTCTTTTGATACTCTGCTCTAAGTTCACCTATGTGTTGTACTACTAATGGATATGCTTTTGGATTTTGTAATTTACTTGCGTACTGTCTTGCAGATTCTTTTGAGAAGCCAGCGTCGATAGCACATTGTGTTGCCGTCTTTCTGCCTTCATTGGTTATAAGTTCTTGAGCAAATCTCATCTGTTGCTCAGTTAATTTCTTTGGTAGTCCCATATTGACTTTAGTATACTTTTAGATATAAATAAGTCAATGTTATCCGGAAAGATGTTTAGACAAGTTTTGGACAAGTTCTTAAAATCTCCTGTTGCTCAGAATGCTAGAGTGCAGGTTATTCTTCCTAATGGTGAGTTTTACGATATTGAAGCTATCAATTTATTAGAAAACAAATTGTTTGGTGTAAGAGAAACACATAGATTAGCCATCACAATTAAACCCAGTAGAGTTAGAATGGGTAAGGTTATTGGAAAGCTGTAATAGTGAAACCAGAAAGCAAATTTTGGAACGAAATTAAAGCTTTTAACATTAAGAACAAATGCAAATTATCCTTTACTAGAATAGAAAATTTAAGTTCTCTTGGTTGTCCGGACCTATTAATTTATAATGCCAATCATTACTTCTTTACGGTTGAGTTGAAGGTCACTAAGAATGACAACACCAAGATAAAATTCAGTCCTCACCAGATTGCGTTTCATGTAAAACATCCCAATGCTAGCTTTATCCTAGTAAAGGCCCTCTCTTCCGGGACCATTAAACTTTATGAGGGGAAACAAATCCAGGAGCTTGCTGCTTGTGGCTTGAAGCTTGAACCTTGTGCCCAGGGGCTTGACGCTTGTTGCTTGAAGCTTGTGGCTTATGGTGATCTTTCACAAATCGATTAAGCTTGTGGCTTGTGGCTTGATGCTTGGGCCTTCCCGCTTGTGGCTTGTAACTCTTAACCGGGTAGCCATTCTCACGGCACCAGGCATTATGTATTATTTCTATTTCAGGAATATCTTTAATGTTGGCCATACGCTACACTTGTTTTCATAATATATCCTTTCTAAATTCTTTGTACTTCACAACTATGGCCAAATTGTGGCTTGTTGCTTGTGGCTTAGAATCTTTCTAAAGTGGCCAAACTCTTCACGATACCGGATGCATGCTCCGGACCACTAATAGCTTGACCCCGGAACCCTCTCAAGTGTTGCAACACACGGACCTCTAAGTGAAGGAGGGCTCCGGGCTCAAGGGCGTTGCACTTTGTTGGTTTTCAACAACAACGCCTTTGACCCGAAAGGACTAGGGCGACCTTATCTTAGACCGATAACCGAAGTTTCGTCTTACGAGGTTTCCCTATTCCTAATACTATATAAACACTTGACAATCTTTTGTCAAGAGGATAATATAGGATAATTAAAAATAAATAGAAAGGATAATATGAATACATTATTAATTATAGGTTTAACTTTATGCGGAGCAGGTGCACTGTTGTGGGTAGTATCGGCAGCAATGGTAGCACACTATGACCAGAAGTTATGGGAACTAGAGCAGAGGAATAAATGGAGGTAGAATATATAGTAGGACTTTTAGGCGTGGCCTGGTTTTTATTTTGGTATATGCCATAGGCTAGATACAAGAGACCAGGTACAGGAACCAGGTGTCCATAATGGGTCGCGCCCCTGCGGGGCTACTTGACTTATTATTAATATAGGACTATAAAGGATATATATGACAAAAAAAATACACAAAGCAACTAACCCATTCAGCGGTCAATCAGAGATGTTAACTGAGCAGGAATACATTTTGTATAATGCAATTAAAACAGATAAAATTCTTGCACAAGAAACAGAGAATGATGACTACTACGAAACAATGCAAAAGAAATTAGATAAGTTTAGTAGACTTAATCCTAAAGCATATATGACATTATTAGACTAACAATCATGAACCAGGGCGCCCCTGCGGGGCGCCCTGGCCCCTTCAATAGAGGTACCAGGCTGCTTGTGATTTTTTGACTTTTATTAGATATTGATTTACATATAGACCGTAAGGGGTCCCAGGATATACCCTATATTACTAAGATTTAGATATATAAGCTCCTGAAATAGTTTTTGGGTTTTCAAAATTAATCCCTAAAAATTTTGCGAAAATTTGAAACTTTATGAATATAGACTTAGAAAAGATTAAAAAATTACCACCTGATGTTCAGAAAGACTTTATGAGAACTTTTCTGAAGTACAGTGAAAAGAAAAAAGAATCTAAAATCCAAACTGATTTTTTGACTTTTGTTAAACACATGTGGCCTGATTTTATTGAAGGGTCCCATCATAAGATTGTAGCTGATAAATTTAATAAACTTGCTCAAGGCAAAATTAAAAGATTAATTATTAATATGCCTCCAAGGCATACTAAGTCTGAGTTTGCATCTTATTTCTTACCTGCCTGGATGGTGGGTCGTAATCCTAAACTTAAAATAATTCAATCAACAAACACTACTGAGCTATCTGTAAGATTTGGTCGTAAAGCTAAATCACTTATGGATTCGCCAGAATATAAACAAGTATTTCAAACAAGATTAAATCCGGATTCCCAAGCTGCAGGTAAATGGGAAACAGAACAAGGCGGTGAATACTACGCTGCTGGAGTTGGATCTGCCATAACTGGAAGGGGTGCGGATCTATTAATTATTGATGACCCACATACTGAACAAGATGCAATGAATGCTCAAGCCTTAGATAGAACTTATGAATGGTATACATCTGGACCAAGACAACGTCTTCAACCTGGTGGAGCAATTGTGGTTGTAATGACAAGATGGAATGAAAAAGATTTAACCGGACGCCTGATGCATGCTCAAAAGGAGCCTAGAGCAGATCAATGGGAAGTCGTAGAATTTCCAGCCATCATGCCAAGTGGCCAGCCTCTATGGCCAGGCTTCTGGAAACTTGAAGATTTAGAATCTGTTAAAGCATCTATTCCAACAACAAAATGGTCTGCACAATACATGCAGAACCCAACATCAGAAGAAGGCGCTTTGATTAAAAGAGAATGGTGGCAAGATTGGGAAGGAGATTTACCTCCTCTTCAACACGTCATTCAATCTTACGATACCGCTTTTATGAAAAAACAAACGGCTGACTTTTCAGCCATTACCACTTGGGGTGTGTTTCAAAAAGATGAAGACTCAGGTCCACAATTAATATTAGTTGATATGATAAAAGGTCGATATGAATTTCCAGAGCTTCGTAGAATCGCGCTTGAACAATATGGCTACTGGAATCCGGAAACTGTAGTTATTGAATCAAAGGCATCAGGATTACCTTTAACGTATGAACTTCGTAAAATGGGAATACCTGTTTTAAACTTTACACCGTCAAAAGGAAATGATAAACATACAAGAGTTAACGCAGTCTCTCCACTGTTCGAATCAGGGAGGATATGGGCGCCCACACATATGGAGTTTGCAAAAGAAGTCATTGAAGAATGCGCTGCTTTCCCGTATGGTGAGCATGATGACCTTGTGGATTCTATGACACAAGCTGTTATGAGGTTTAGACAAGGTGGTTTAATTGATCATCCAGAAGATCACAAGGATGAGGAAAGGCCACAAAGAAAAAGGACGTATTACTAATGTTAAAATTATTGACAGAATTATTTGGTAAGAGCTATGTGCAAAAGATGATTGGCACAAGATCCAATGTAACCAAACCTCGTAAGATGGATTGGGCTAGTCCTTATAAAGTTTATTCAGATGAAGCTTTTGAAGATCCTAAAACAATACAATTTATAGAAGATAAAATTGCTGAGTATGGACCTTATGCAATGTCTAATAAAAATGCAGATGAGATTGCTAACTTTGAATTAAATGCTCAAAGACTTAAACAAGCTAAGATGAAACAAGCCGGTGTTTCAGAGAATATGATTAAAGCGGTTGAAGAAGCAAAGAAACCAAAACCTCAAGCTGATGTTATTGATATAGGTACAGGTAAGAAATTAGATGAAGAAGGTATTATGACTTTAAAACAAAAAGCTCCTCAAACAGATGAGAAATCTTTTGCTAATCTAAAAGAAGACATTGCTAAACTTAATAAAAGAAATAAAACAGAAGAAGAAAGTCTAGGAGATCTAGCTGCAAAAAGATACAGTGCAGATGAAGAAGCGAATAGAGCAGGTGTAGTAAGATTTATTTTATTAAATGATGATAGATTAAATTTACCTCAAGGAATTAAAGATGCTTTACTAGGTCGAACAGATAGAGCAATCAATCCATTAGATGTGTTCAATGAAGTTTATAAAAGAGATTTAAATAAATTAGATAAACTTGATGGTTTAATTTTTGAAGGTGAAGAAGCTGGAAAAAATGCTAACAAAGTAGCTAATGAATTTTTAGAGAAAGATTCTTTTGATTTAGTAGAAGATGATCTAGGAACAAAATTAAAGAAAGCAGATGACGATCCTGATATGCCGGAAATGGCAAAAGGTGGCTTAATAAAAATTTTAGGGTTTTAAATTATGGTCGAATTTGGTGATCCAAGCACATGGGGAATGACAGTCGATCAATTTATTGATGAAAAAGAATACACCTTACCTATTACCAAGCCTCAGGAAACTTTAGATTCTAAAAAAACTTTTGGTCAATACGCAAGACAAATTGCAACAGGAGCAAAACCTATTGCTAAATTAATAGCAGCAGAATCTGGTATAGGAGCTTTACTAGCACCTTTAGATTTTGGAGAAGGAAGAACAGCAAAAGAAGTTTTATTAAACGCTGTGACCCTTGGAGCCGGACTCCCGGTTAAAGACGCACAAGAGAGAGCAGATTACGTAGACCGATTTGGGTTAAAAGAAGATTTATTCTCTGCTCAGATGAAACAAGCAGGAGTAGGTAAAATAAGAGAAGGTATGAAAATGCCTGAATTAACGGAGAGAGAGAAACTAGCCTTATCAGCTGCAGAGCAATTTGAAAAAACGGTATTAGCCCCAAGATTAGAAAAACAAAAATTAAAATACAAAGCAGCTTCAAAACCTGACTTTGGTCTAGATGAAGAAATTAACTAGGACTATACCCCCTAAATCAGGACCCATGCCTCAGGGCTTGAGTTTATCCTATAATACTGTTAAACAAGTACCAACGGAGAAAATAAATGGCAGACATAGACAAGTCTCTACCAAACGTAGAGCAGGAAATAAAAATTCCATCACCTGAAGAGATAGAGTTAGCTCAACAAGAAGAAGAGCAAAAGCTTAATGAAAAAGGTGAACCGATAGAAGTTACAGAGAACGAAGACGGTTCGGTAGATATTAATTATGATCCTGCAATTGCTTCGATTGAAGGAGAACAAAATCATTACGATAATTTAGCAGAACATTTACCTGATGATGTATTAGGAAGATTAGGTTCTACACTTACTCAAAATTATCAAGAATATAGAAGTTCTAGAAAAGAATGGGAAAGAGCTTATAGAGAAGGTTTAGATTTATTAGGATTTAAATACGATCAAAGAACAGAACCTTTTCAAGGTGCAAGTGGTGCAACTCATCCTGTACTTGCAGAAGCGGTTACACAATTTCAAGCATTAGCTTACAAAGAATTATTACCTAGTGATGGTCCTGTTAGAACTCAATTACTAGGATTACAAACTCCAGATAAAGTTCAACAAGCACAACGTGTAAAAGATTTTATGAACTATCAAATCATGGATCAGATGAAAGAATATGAACCTGAATTTGATTCAATGTTATTTCATTTACCTTTAGCAGGTTCTGCTTTTAAAAAAGTTTATTACGATGAAACAGAACAAAGAGCAGTTTCTAAATTTGTTCCAGCAGATGACTTGGTTGTTCCGTATACGGCTACCTCATTAGACGATGCGGAGGCCATCATCCATGTTGTAAAAGTTTCAGAGAATGAATTAAGAAAACAACAAGTAGCAGGTTTTTATAAAGACATTGAACTTAAACCTGGACCCACTAACGAAACAGATGTTCAAAGAAAAGAGAGAGAATTAGAAGGAACATCTAAATCAAGAGATGAAGATATTTTTACTTTATTAGAGTGTCACGTTAATTTAGATCTAGAAGGTTACCAGGATATTAATCCAGAAGATGGTGAGCCTACAGGAATTAAACTTCCGTATATTGTAACAATCGAAGAACACTCAAGAGAGATTTTATCAATCAAAAGAAATTATGAAGTAGGAGATGCTACAAAAAGTAAAGTTCAATATTTTGTACATTTCAAATTTTTACCAGGACTTGGCTTTTATGGTTTTGGTTTAATTCATATGATTGGTGGATTATCAAGAACAGCTACAGCTGCATTACGACAGTTGCTAGATGCCGGAACCCTATCTAACTTACCCGCTGGTTTTAAAATGCGTGGTATTAGAATTAGGGACGATGCACAAAGTATTCAACCAGGAGAGTTTAGAGATGTAGACGCGCCTGGAGGTAATTTAAGAGATTCATTTATGATGCTTCCTTTCAAGGAACCATCACAAACACTTTTAGGACTTATGGGCGTCGTAGTACAGGCAGGTCAAAGATTCGCTTCAATAGCAGACTTGCAAGTAGGTGAGGGTAATCAACAAGCGGCAGTGGGTACGACAGTAGCTTTGTTAGAAAGAGGCAGCAGAACTATGTCTGCCATTCACAAAAGAATTTATGCAGCTCTAAAACAAGAATTTAAATTAATGGCAAGAGTATTTAAATTATACTTGCCTCGGGAATATCCTTACGACGTAGTCGGTGGTCAAAGAATGATAAAACAAACTGACTTTGATGACCGAGTGGATATATTGCCAGTTGCAGATCCAAATATTTTCTCACAGACACAGCGTATTTCCCTCGCTCAGACGGAACTGCAATTGGCTACGTCTAATCCTCAAATGCACAATATGTATTCAGCGTATAGAAATATGTATGAAGCGTTGGGTGTAAAAAATATAGATTCAGTTTTAGTTAAACCTATGCCACCAACACCAAAAGATCCGGCGTTAGAACACATTGATGCTCTAGCAGGAAAACAATTTCAAGCTTTTCCTGGTCAAGATCATAGAGCACACATTACAGCTCACTTAAATTTTATGGCAACTAATATGGCTAGAAATAATCCAGCGGTTATGGCGTTGTTAGAGAAAAATATATTTGAACATATCTCTTTAATGGCTCAAGAACAGGTTGAAATAGAATTCAGACAGGAATTAGTTCAATTACAACAGATGATGCAGATGGCACAACAGAATCCACAGCTTCAACAACAAGCTATGATGATGCAACAGAAGATCGATGCAAGAAAAGCTGTGTTGATTGCAGAAATGATGAACGATTTCATGGAAGAAGAGAAGAAAATCACTTCACAATTTGATAATGATCCAATTGCTAAGTTAAGAGCAAGAGAATTAGATCTTAGAGCACAAGAAAACATGCGAAAAGAGAGAGAAGGTGATGAAAGAATCAATCTTGATAAGATGAGAGCGATGATGAACCAACAAAACACAGAAGATAAGATGGATCAAAACGAAGAATTAGCAAAATTAAGAGCTGATACTTCAATTGAGAAGACTATTCTTTCAAAAACATTACCAAATGCTAAGGATATGATACCTAACGTATCTATTGTTAGAAAAAGTGATGACTAATCTATAAAAATAGGTTAAAAAATAAACTAAGGAGTTAAAAATGGAAAAACTTGATAAAATTAAAGAAGTTAAAGTAGGCGAACAACAGATTGAAGTAGATCCAAGATCTAAAACAACTGCTGATGGTGCTTTTAACTACATTGGTACAGGCGGACCTGAATTAGAAGTTCAAGGTCAAGGTGCTGTAATGCCAGAAAAGAAAAGAAAATCAAAAGCGTACTAATATGGCTTGGTTTAGTCTAGCAAAAATTGCTTTACAGGCTGGAAGTAAAATTTACTCTAACCGCCAGAAGACTAAGATGGCTATGTCTGATGCACAACTAATGCATGCAGAAAAGATGGCCCGAGGTGAGGAAACTTACCAAGGCAAACTACTTGAAGCGAGACAAAACGATTATAAGGACGAATTTGTGCTCGTTATAATTTCGGCCCCTATCGTGGTACTCATGTGGGCAGTGATGTCGGACGATCCGGCAGCCATGGAGAAGGTAAAATTGTTCTTCGAGTACTTTCATGAGCTTCCGAAATGGTTTACGAATTTATGGGTGCTTGTAGTTGCAAGTATTTTTGGAATTAAGGGTACACAAATCTTTAGAGGAGGAAAAAAATAATGTCAGTTATTGGAATAGCACTAAGAGGATTTGGTAAAGCATTAAAAAAAGATGTTAAAGATAAAACAATTAAATCTGTTAAACCGACAACAGGTACAAGTAAGACAACGGAATACAAATATAAAAATTTACCTAAAAGAGCTAAAGCAATTTATCAAGCAGAGATATTAAAAGGAGGAAAAAAATAATGGCAAATCCAATATATAACTCACAAGTTACTTGCAGTCGTTCACCTGTTAAAAGAGTGAAAAAGATGGCAGGTGGAATGATGAGAAAAAACTATGCTACAGGTACTCAAGAAAAAAATTTTTCTAAGTTGCCAGAAGCAGTGCAAAAAAAGATTGATTCTAAATTAGCGGAAAAAGTATAATGTGGAACTGGATAAAAAGTTTATTTATTAAACAAAAAAGATTTATAGAAGTTAAATGCGCTATGCATTTAAGATTTATGAAAAGCTGTCCAGCATGTAAAAAGGTGGTAGCTAATGGCTAAACTTTGTGCAAAAGGAAAAGCAGCAGCGAAGAGAAAATTTGATGTTTATCCCTCCGCGTACGCAAACATGTACGCATCAGGAGTTTGTTCTGGTAAAATAACACCAGGTGGTAAAAAAGGTAGTCGTAAGAAAGCAGCTAATGGCGGACTTCAAGTTGCAGGATTGGCTAGAAAAAGAAGATGTCGCTAAGAAAATGGGTACAAGAGAAATGGGTAGATATAGGAGCTCCGAAGAAGAACGGGAAATATCAACCGTGCGGAAGATCAAAGGGCAGCAAAAGAAAATATCCGAAATGCGTACCACTTGCCAAAGCCACACGAATGACAAGCTCACAAAAGGCATCTGCTGTCAGCAGAAAAAGAGCAGCAAGTAATACAGGTCCAAAACCAACTAACGTAAAAACTTTTACTAAAAGAAAAACAGCAAGTGCTGGTGGTTATATTGGTCCAGCAATTAATTCTACATATGGTGGTGTTAAATTAAATAATCCATCTTATGCAAAATATTACAAAGGAATGTTGGATTAATGAGACAATATTTTTCAAAAGGTAATCCTATTCCTAGAACTAAAAAGAACTACAGACCTACAAAGTCTGGAGCAGGCATGACAAAATCAGGTGTCGCTGCCTATAGAAAAGCAAATCCTGGAAGTAAACTAAAAACAGCTGTGACAGGAAAAGTGAAGCCTGGATCGAAAGCTGCAAATCGCAGAAAATCATACTGCGCTAGATCACTAGGACAATTAAAAAGGTCATCTGCAAAAACTCGAAACGATCCAAACTCACGTATCCGTCA
>Ga0181397_1000441_pt1 | contig 15655 bp, 30 predicted proteins | sample 20SPOviralmetaG_FD_130126 | JGI IMG/M metagenome (GOLD analysis project Ga0181397, IMG submission 130126) | Marine viral communities from the oligotrophic San Pedro Time Series (SPOT) site, San Pedro Channel, CA, USA - 20 SPOT_SRF_2011-02-23 | ecosystem: Environmental > Aquatic > Marine > Strait...
AAGTCCATTGCAACAATCTTATGTCCTGGAGCAGCTTTGATACAGCCTTTCACAATAGGATTATCTCTAGGAATTTGTTGCATATTCATTTTGCCACTAGAAGATAAACGACCTGATGTTGTGCCATGCAAATTAAAGCCTGTACGCAATCTACTATCTTTATCTAACTGTGGATAGATTTTATCTAAATAAGTATTCTTAATCTTAGACTTTTGCCTAATAGAAAGAATGTGTCTAGGAATTTCGTGTTGCTCTCCTAGTTCTTTTAGCACTTCTGCATCTGTTGAATCTGCACCTGTGCCAGTCTTTTTGCCTGTGGGTTTTAGCCCGACAAAATCAAACAGTAGTGACCTAAGCTGTACTGTACTGTTTGGATTAAATTCTTTGTCTTTTGCTTTTTCAAATTGTTTAACAGCAGGAAACTCGTATAGTTTTGCTACTGCTTCATCAATATTATTTTGCATCAAGTCTCTACCCTTTAGTAGCCTCATCTTATCGAAAGGCACACCATTATCCTGAATATCTGTCAACATTCTACAGCCAGGTATAAGTATATTTTCATATACACTAAACAGTTTTGCATTCTTTCTAACTGCTGGGTATAACTTTTCAAATACTAGAAGTGTTACTACTGCATCCATTGCCGCATATACTTTCATTACATCAAAGGGTATAGAACTCCATTGAAAGTCTGCTTTGAGTATTCTATGTTGTTTCTTGTACTGTTCTATCCAGTCATACATAGGTTTCTCATAATCTCCATAAAGAGTATGTTCCATAGCAAGTTGCTTAAGACCATGACCTCCTGGTACTTCATCTAAGCAATAGTGCAGTAGCATTGTATCTTCAAATTTAGGGAATGAAAAGTTAAAGTGATACTCAAAGAAAGCCAAGTCAAACTTAGCATTATGAAATACTATAGTCTTTTTATTGAAAAGTTCTTGTAGCATCTGTTCTGCTTTTTCATCTACACACTCTGTGTCTATGTAAGCGCCGTGGTCTTTCTCATATGATATACTCATACCAAGCATATACCCATCTCTAGGATATAGTCCTGTTGTTTCTGAGTCAAGACCTACAAATTGATTTGGGTGGTCTAAAGCATCTTGCAAAAACTTATGGAGTTTAGCGGTATCTTGAATACCATAACACTTATCTTCATCTAGTTTCTGTTGCTTTAGTTCTCCATTTATGTAATCAATAATGTTTTTCTTACTTTTATCCCATAAAGGTTTTGCTTCAGGTTTAAATGACAACATAGCTGGGTTTATTACAGGTAGATACTTATCATCTACACACTTACCACTATATTCTGTTATAGAGTTAACACTTGTAAAAAACTTAAGTGCCTCTGAGCCTACGACAATTATCCAGTCGTATGCATGAGTATCAATCTCTATGTCAACATCTGCCTTTAGAATTTTCTTCTTGGTATGGTCTGAACACAGAGCAAATCTCTCTATTTCAAAATTATTATCAAATCTTTCTTCCCAGTTAGTTCTACTGGTTTTAGATTCTATTAATGCTATATTTGTCATTTGTTTCCCTTTTTTATTATATATATTATATCAAATTCTAAACGCGATGTCAAGAACTATATAACCTTCTCCTTAGTTGAGTAACTTTCAACTCTGGTAGACCGCCTGGGTCTATGTTATTACCTAAGTTAATGTTTCTGGAAGTTAGTCCTACTCTTTCTGCTAACCCTTTTATTTCTTCTGCGGCTTTCTGCCCTGCTTCATCTCCATCAAACATTATATCTACTCCTTCCACATTTTGCATTTTGAGAATGGCTAGCTTTTCAGCGTCTACATTTCTTGTGCCAAAGCAACAAATTGCATTTGCTAAACCTTTATCATAAAGATTTATCATATCAAATATTCCTTCTACTAGTATTACCCTACCCTTTATTGTAGGAACTGAAGAAGGAAAAAGTGGTAGCCTTGCTTGTGGAGGGTAGATGAGATATTTGGGTATCTCAGTCATGGTCATATGTCGACCATTGAAGGCTACCACCTTTCCTGTTATATCACGAACTGGAAATACTATTCTTCCATTAAATTGTGATTCGTGATGCATAAAAGCTTCAAAGTGCTTATATGTTTCGGGTCGAATACCCCGCCAGTTGCCTACGTAAGGCGAAAAACCTTTGGGGAACTCAAAACCTCTATTTGCTGAACGCTTTTCATCTATAGACTCTTTCAACTTTTGTCTCTTAATCTCTAGAAAGTTAGCTGCAGCACCAAAATGTTTAAAGACATTACCCTTGAAACCACAAGAAAAACAATTAAATATGCCTGTGATACTATCAATACGCATACTTGGATTGCTGTCCTCGTGGTCAGGGCTTAAGCATTTAACAACAAAGTCTCTACCTGAGACTTTGAACTCAATTCGTTGTTCTTGTAAAAGCTCGTCTACTCTCATTATCCTAGTACCATTGCTCCTATGAGGAATATTACTAAGAAAGGAAAGGCTGCTAGACTAAGATTCAACAGTATTTGCTCCAGTTTTTCCATCTCTTTTCCATTTTAGTTGTTCACCGATATCTTCATATTCGGTCATTAATGTTCCGTCTTTATCTTCATTCTCTTTGTAGTAAAGAGATTTAAACACTACTTCTTGGGTTTGAAACCATATAGCAATAGCTTTACTCCTAAACTCCTCATCAGGCCAAAGATAAAAACAATTATGCCAATCTTCTAAAAATCTATGAACAGTTATGTTCAAGTTAAAGTCTTGATTGTATTTCTTTATTTGTGCCACTGCTCGTAGTCTTTGACTACCAGCGAGTGGGTACCACTGCTTCATACAAAGATGTGGATTCTTAATTCCATTCTCTTTAATACTATACATTAGTTTTTTGTTTAGGGGTACTTGCATTATATTATCCGCAACTTGAGGTTGTTCTAATATAAAGTCTGTTGTTACCTGCCTTATCTCAAAAGGCGGTACTCCTACTAATTCTGCGGACTTTTGTCCTATTCTATCACTTGCCACGCTGGTCTGCTACCCACTTACCGAAAGACTCAAGTAGTGTCTTTTTCTTTTCTTTTTCTCCTTCAGTCCATTTTTTACCTGTGGATATTTGTTCATACTTTGTAATACCATTGTTGTATGCAACTTCTAGTATATCATTACAAGCGTGTATGTATTTTACTTGATTTCCCCATTCTTCTGCTTCAAGTTGTTTAGCTTTTTTCTTTATTAAGTCGTTGTACTCAGTCATTTTTCTTCATTCCCTCAATAAATTCTGTCCAGCGAAAAAACTCTTTACGCTCCGAACACCAATACCACCCTTTGTATTTATGTGGCTTGTCGCTTTCATTATATCGCGTCATGTATATCTTCTCCTGTTGATAGGCTATCTTTTATATCTTCTTTATCTTTAGGATTCATTGTAGACTGCGGGCCTATCTTTAATGTTTCCCAGTCCATTACACTTGTAAATCCTTCCATTTTAGCACTTCTCATTTTAGTACAGTTGAATGTGATTGCCTCATCTTCAGGCGACCATGTTTCAAGTGTAAAGGCTGCATCTGCTGCATCAAGAATACCTTTTGCAAATCTTGCCTCACCTGTGCTATCAGTTTGGTAAGGGGCAAACACAGGAATTTCATACTCCTGTGCAATACTTTTCAGAGTCTTACTTACTTCAATTTGCTCCGTCCAGTCATATTGTCCTGAGCGACTAGGAGCATTGGAGCGTTTTACTTGGTTTAAGTAATCAACTACAATAACTCCATAGTCCCGCTGGGATACTTTGCTTTCTAGTTCTTGTCGAATACGAGAAAGAGTAAGCATCGGGTCATAAACAACATCAAGTTGACCATCGTTTAATGGTTTAGTTTGAAGTTTATTATGGAATGCATCAAAATCCCTTGTGTGTTTAAATTCTGGTAGTAAATCGACTCCACCACTAAACCTTCCTGCCCACCAGTTTGCTACTCTATCCCACTCAGCGGTGGTCAAGTTTCTAGTAGCAAGCCTAGAGATTGGAATACGAGCGCCTAAAGCGCACATTCTTTGTAGAATAGAACGACTGTCCATTTCTATGGTAAAGTAAATAGAACTCTTACCCTGTTCATAAACATTGTTAGCAATATTACAACAGGTTATAGACTTACCTGCACCTCTACGACCACCAACCAGTATAAGGTCTCTGGGAGAAAACTTTAAGGTCTGGTCATAATCATCATTGAGGCCAAGAGGTAAGAACTTCTTGAGGTCTTTCTCGGAGTCAAACAAAGGAATTGTCTGCATATTTTCTTCGGGAGCTTTTAGGTCTACTTTATCGCCTATGTCTAAAACAATCTGTTGGATTGCTTCTACATTTTCTTCTGCCGAAGATATAGCTACCGTTTTATCAATAAATTTATCTAATTCATCTAGTATTTCTACTTGTGTGTACTCATTTTTTAGATACTCAAGCAAAACCCAAGCGTCGATATCTACCTCGACAGCTTCGATTGCGAATACTTTTTCTTGTAGCTTTCTATCACGAATGGATAGTTTGAGGTCATCAAAAGAGGGGAGCTTACTGAAATTTTTAATGTGAGTATCCATGACCTTATGTAAGGACTGATACTCGGCAGAAAGATAATTAATTCTAAGGTTGCCCCAAGACTCAAAATCTTCTTGCGATATAATTTGCTTCAACAGAGCTGAAGTTAGATTCAAAGCTACCCTCCCAGATAATAAAAAATAGGGCAGAGATAATCCTCTGCCCTAGTAAGAAAAAATTAGCTAGATGCTTTTTCTTTTCTTGCAGCGCCGTCGTAGTCAGCACAAGTTAGACCCCTACGAGTCAACATTGTTTTAACGCCTCTTACGGTTTTGCCAATTTCGTCAGCAATTGCTTCAACAGTCATGCTGTCGATATCACTAACTTCCGCTAAAGGGTCAGCTTTGCTAGAACCTTTAGTTTCTTTTTGCTTAGGAATAGCGTTAATATCGCCACTTCTTAGCAAGCTAAGAGCTTTTCCTCTGATAGAGTTAACAGATTTGCCTAGAGCTTCTGCAATTTCTTCTACAAAAGACCCACCATTTACCATTGAAGTAAATGTAGCTTCCTCTTCGGGAGAGTAAGTTCTAACAGATTCTGGCTTCTCAGCTGGTTTTACATGGCCTGTTAATTCCATTGATAGAATTTTGCCTTGTATTGATTTAGCAGAAAATGCTCCATCTTCAAAAGATGCTGCGATATCTGCATATGTGTACTGACCTGAATTGTCAGATACAAATTGTGATAAAGTAGCTTCTTGGTCTTCAGAAAAAGTTCTGTTTGATACTGAAGATGCAAGTTCTACATCGTGACCCATTTTTCTTAGCTTAGAAGAGACACTTCTTGTAGAAGTTTCTAATTCTTCAGCAGCGTTAGCTACTGTTGCTTGTGAGATAGGTGACTCACTTCCTACGAAGTCCACAAGTTGTTGTGTTCTTTCGTCTGTCCATTTTGGTAATGCCATTTTAGTTTCCTATATTTCTTTTAAGTTTGTTATTATGATAACACCCCTTTCTCGGGCTGCTTGTGTTTTTGCGGATTCAATTCCACTTTCATTTACTAGGATAGTTACATCTTTCGTTAAACTGCTTTTAACAAGATAGCCCTTTGTTTCTAAGTATTGTGTAGCGGCTGCTTTTGTTTTATAGCTTTTCAGTCTACCTGTAATACAAACGATTCCTTTGTCAGCACTTTTTTCTTCTATTTTAGTTAGTTGTTGCCATCTAAAAGGTAATCTATCGTATCCATTGGTAAAATCTTCTATTAACCAATCTAGTAAGTTATTGGTAGCAGCTGGGCCGAGACCTGCTTCAGCGCAAGTATCCTCGTTGATATCGAGTATGTTCTTTATCTTAGAGCAAATCTTGGCTGAGGCGGTACGCCCAATAAGTTTTATAGAGAAAGCTGGTAGTAATTCAACTAAATCAGCTTGCTTACTGTTTTCTATTTCTCTATGCAACTTGACTGCTAGTTTTTCGGATTGCAAAGCCTCAATCATTATTTCTAATGGAAGCTCGTATAAATCAAAGATAGAGTATATCTTTAGTTTTTCTACTGTGCGAGGTCCGAGACCTTTGATTTTGAGAGTAGAAGCAAAATGCTCAATCTTTTTACTCGTTTTGCCAGAGCAATCGGAGTTATAACAAAAGAGCTGGTCTTTTACCCACTCAAGCTGTGTCATACAAGATGGACAGTTTGTTGGCGGGATTATTTGCTTCATGTATTCTCTCTTAATTTCTATTTATATATTATAACAAAATTCAGTTTCCATGTCAAGATTTATTTTTTGGAAAGTCCTGCAGAATCAACGAATCAATTTTGAAACACTCTGTATGACCTCCAAACTTAAACATTGGAACATATTTATCATGCTTATACATTTCATGTAGGTACAGTTCATGTGCCCACACATTATAAAGAGTGCTGCTCCAAACTTTTTGAATACGAATATCATATCCCTTGAAACCCCTGCTACGCTTTATAATGTGCCGCCAGTCTTTTCCACTGGCTATTCCTACCTTAATGCACTCTCTTTCAAATGTCTTTGTATTTACTAGGACGATTCCATAAAGGACACCTTCCCTATCCCGCTCCTCTGGGTTATTCTCAAAGTAAGTTTCGTTGTATATACCTTTAGACAAGTTGTACTACCAAATTTCTAACTAGAAGAATGAGTCCTGCTCCATTTAATACAATTAAAGCTCTATCATTCCACATAAAAGATACTATTAGCCAAAGAAAAATACCTATAATTGATAAACTTAAATCAATAAATTGATATCCTGCTACGCCTCTCATTGACATTGCTATCAGTACAAATACTGATGCAATCCATTTAATGTACCAGTCTGTTGTATATTTAGGTGTTGCTGATTTAAAAATTCTAGTAGAATTCTTTTGTTCTTCTTTGCTATATATTATGTCTTTCTTATCGTTCAGCATTAGTCTGCCCTTGACATTATTCTTGGGATAATTTCTCCACTTCTTATGACTTCAACTAAACAACCAATTTCTAAATTTAAGTCGTCTATATACTTCATATTATGTAGAGTGGCTCTACTAACAGTAGCACCATCTATTTCTACTGGCTCAAGAACAGCTACAGGGGCGACAACCCCAGACTTGCCTACATTCCATAAAACATCAACTAACTTAGTTATAACTCCTTCATTACGCTGCTTAAACGCATATGCACCTCGAGGGTGCTTAGAGGTATATCCTAAAGCATTAAAATCCTTGTAGTTGTCTATACGAAAAACAAGTCCATCGTCAGGATAAGCAGTCCAGTCATTAGACAGAACTGTATCAAATCCAAAACGCAAAAGATATTCCATGTCTCTACTCCAGCACTCATTCCATGATTCTTGCACTCCATAAGCTATGAAACGCAAGTCTCTGCTTTGAAACTCGGTAGTATCTTTTAAGTTGAGAGCACCCGCAGCATAATTTCGAGCGTTCTTGATAGTTTTGGGAGCAACTACTTCGCCTGTAATTTGCAACAAAGCACCCTTAAACTCGCCTAATTGATTAGGTACTAGAGATTTCATGTTGTCTGTAATATCCAGACCACGCTTACCATCTCCACGAGTAAGGGCTTTATGTAGTTGTCCCTCCACATATATTAAGGACACAGCAGCACCATCTAACTTAGGAGAAACCAAAGTTGCTCCCTTGTAATTACCGAAGGGCTGCTTATCCAATTCGTTGGAAAAAATCTTCTGAAGTGAATACATTTGAAAAGCGTGCGGTATGCGATTGTCTCTACTAGAGAAGCCAACTTCGTCATACTGAGCGTACTCAGCTAACTTGTCAAACTGTTCATCTGACATGGTTGGATTGCCATTGTAGTAATCTGTCGCTGCTTTCTGTAATACTTCTTTTAAATTTTCCATTTATATATTATATCAAAAATCACTGGCAAAGTCAAGAACTAAATTCACGAAAGGTAAATTTCATCCAAAATATCTTTGAAGTGTGTTTCTAAAATACTTTTACTCTCTGCTAGTGATAAAATTTCAACTAGTCCCTCAAACATATTCTTAGAATTGTTAAAGTCTAGTTTCATTGCTACCCCGTCTTTTGATGGTTTGAAGTCCCCATCAAAATCAAGGTAATACTTTCGTAGATGCAGATACTCTACATCACGAAAAGTATTTATGGTTAGTTTGACTTGCTCCGTCCCCTCTTCATTTTCGGAGATGACTTTTTCATACATCTCAGGGGCTTCATGCAACTTCATCGCTTGTTCCTCAATATACTACTCAAAGGTTGTATATTAGTAACATTCTTAGGTTGTAATAGGCGATAACTGTCAGTATCCCAACAAAACAGTAAAACTGAATCGTTAGTTTCCTTAGCACGATTTTTCTTGCTTTGGATATACTTGTTATCGAAGTCTAGGGTACAAACATTGTATTTAAGTTTCCTACTATTTGTAGACCTATAAGTTATGATTGCGTCGCCACAATCTGATACAGCTCTTACGAACTCGTCTTTTTTCACTATAATACTCCATTACTATTAAGAAAACTCTTTCCGCTTAGTAATGGGTAGTATTAATTAGCCATTGTTGATGTTGTTGATGACACCTGTGAAGTATACAGAAGCTTTACCAGTCAATTTATCAATGATGTCATCATCAATCTCTTGACCTGCGTCAGACAAAGCACCTTTCAATGCTTCAGCTGCGTCAGCTTTTGATACTCTTGCACTACCACCACCGCTAGATTTAGCAGCTCCAGTAGCAGGTGACTTCTTGACATAAACTCCAGCTTTAGTAAGTATCATTCTGACACCATTAGGGCTTTCACCTAAGTGGTCAGCAATGTCTTTTACAATCTCCATGCTAGTTTCAGGTGTTGGTTCCTGCTCTAAATACATTTCTACTGCTTCTTGCTTTGATTCATCTGTCCAAGCCATTCTTCTTCTCCGTTTGTGTTTAAGAAACTCGGGCATGCCTGGGCACCACCCTGTCGCGTCTCTCATTTGGTTGTAATATCTATCACTCATTAATATATATTATACAGATTTTTGAGTGCGATGTCAAGAACTATTTTTTGTTAAGTATAACTTAAGTTCTTAATATAGTCTATTTTCTCTTGAGCGTTTGCAGCTATTTCAACCTGCTCGTCAATTGCTCCTACGATATCGGCATGTTCTCCTATTCCTACAGGGTTAGTTAAGTAAACTCTTATGTTTACTTCAGCGGCTGCCATCTCGCCTTCATACTTTAGCAATAATGCTTTTCGTAATCTATCATTCATTTTTTGCTCCTGCAAATTTGTGCAACATATGTAACACACCAAGCTTTTCTTTGAACATCATTTATTATTAGAGTCCAAATAAAAGGTGTAAGTATGAAAATGCATACTGCATATATTACCGCGTGGAGATGTTTAAATCTCACTATTAATTCGCCACCTGGTGTTGTTCTTATCATTCTTGAGATTATTGCATATGTTCTACACATAAGCATAACCCAAGATGACAGCCACACAGCTGACACTATTGTCCATACTTCCATTGTGCACTCCTACTGCTTTAGATATCTATATCGTATTTCTTTAAATGTCTTAGACTACCTAAATCGTAAGCAAGTTGGTGAGCGTTAAAACCCCCTTCTTTCATGAAACCGAAGTATTCTGTTTCAAAGTTTGTTAGTTCTATCACATAAATATGGTAGCACCAACAGTCATATTTTTCTTCAAATTTTCCTTTGACTATTCTAGCAGGGAGGTCATACCTCGCTGACCAGACTTTTTCACCAGGCTCGAATTGCTCAGATACGCACTGCTCTGGTAAGAAAGCTACTTTGGAGCCTGCTCCACTTTCTGTTTTAGGGCGTTTTTCTGGCACCCCTACTCTATCTAATAAATTACGAACGAATGTACTAGACCTATATAATCTTTGAGCTATGCCAGATACTGATTCTTCATCTAAAAACATTTCGATTGCTTGTTTGACTTCATAATCAGTAGCTTTCTTTCCCCTGTTTTGGGATTTACGCTTTTCCCTATACTGCATGGTTTCATCAAAGTCCTTCATAATACTATTCAATCGAGTAGTATTGTAGGTGATGTTGAGCATACCACATGCTTCTTTCTTAGTTATAGGGTTATTATCATTGAGTAAATCAAAAACTCTTTTCAGATTAGCATCATCTAATTTCTCATGCGACTTCTTTCTAATTGTTCTCATTCTTACTCCCTAATAAAATAATAGCGTAATGTATAATTTTTAGCAAGTCAGCGTCATTCTTACCCGCTTTCTTGCCATAGCGCTTTGCATACTTAATAATATTACCCATGCAAAACCCCTCTCCATGCCCTGAGTCTATAATAAACTCAGTAGCTTGAATTTTGTCTGTGCTGTAGTGTTGACTATAAGTTTTGTTAATATAGTGTTTAAGTTCTAGTAAGACTTCATCTTCTTTAAACTTATAGTCTATATTTTCTACTTCTTTAGTTTTACTACTAAATATCCCCATCAGCTCTCACTTCTGAGCGAATGACTTCGAAGCCATTCGGATATCTTTTCTCTAGCTTCCTAATGTTTTCGTCCATTACTTCATGTGGCGTGAATCCTAAAGCTATACAGCCTTGTACCCAATACCAAAGAACATCTCCTAGTTCTCTTTTCATGTGGAAGATTTCATCATCAGAAAACTTTGTGTCTGCTTGAAATATCTTTTTCTTTACTACTTCAGCAAACTCTCCGCTTTCAGCCATCATGCCGATAACCGAAGTCATTAGCCTTGCTACTTGCATTTCTTCACCTCTTTCATTTCCTTTCTGCCATGTTGTGCCAGTAAGGTTGCCTAGTCTGTCTTGCAAAGCTGAAGTATCTTTACTAGGCACTGAGGTTGTCATGTCTACGAATCTTGCGTAGTCATTAAATTTTTGTTGTTCTGTCATGTCTGTCCTTAATGTGTCTGGTTGTTGTTTTTATACCACTTGGCTAACCAAGTGTCTATCTGTAATTCTGTCCAATGTGGTGGAAAATATACTGATAAGTAAGGTTTATCTCGTAATACGACTCTCATAGTCTGCGTAATCCTCGTTCCACCAATGTGGTTTGTCTCTGTATTTCCAGCTGGCAAAGGTAGCTTTGTCAAGATGGTAGTAGTCTCGATACGATTGTATAGGATTACTATAGTCTTTTAACTCGTCTGGCATTGCTAGACCGAATTCTGTGAAGCCTACTCTTTGCATATTTACTGGCTCTGGTAATTTATTTACTACTTCATGTATGGACTTATGTTCTTTGCCATATCTATACCTATACTCATCATTTAAAGCATTGCCATAGCAGTGTGTCCACTCGTGGTTATCCAATGATGACCTTGCCCAAATAGTGCATGGGTGGTTGTACATCATAGGTAAATATGGTGTGATTGGTCTTTCTGCTGGGGGTAGATGTTTTATCTTTGCTTTTTCTTCGTTGAGTATATCTCTTTCTTCTTTATTGAGTGCTCGAGGTACAAAGCCTAAGAACTTGTCAATCCATATGCTAGTGCATAGTATTTGAGCAACTTCTAGTGGCATTTTTACAATGTGTTTGTCCACATGATACTCGGCACATTTGTCTAAATTTTCGTCTAAATAAAATAAATTCATATGACTATTATACAAAATTTTAAGTGCGGTGTCAAGTAATATTTTTTGCTTCTTCTATAAAGTTGGGTTGTTTGAAAAAGATTCCCAAAGTAAATCTATACTGGGGAGCTATGTGGGACGCTGGTCTTATACTGTGTGGTGTGGTACCATCGAATAGTATTGAACGATTTGGTTTGTAGAGAACACTCTTTGTAGCTTCTTGCATCGCATCATCATAAAAGATTGTTTCTCCATAGTATTCGTTTCTCCAGTCTGGGTTTATATCATACACAAGGACTGTGCTGCCCCCATGAGTATGAGGGAATTGGATTGAAGAAGGGAAAGAAAGATTTATAGTAGCTGTATCAAATATTAGTCCGTCCAATGCGTTTACTAAATCTGTGTTGATTATGCTTTCTATGAAATTTGTTTCTTTCCATTCTTTCGCGGATAGAGTATGGTGTAGACAAGGGTATTGGCGAGTCTCAAAAGTTGAGTTATCGCTCCACCCTATTTGATAATCTGTGGTTGTGCAGAACATATATAACTGCTCTCTCGTATCTTCCATCAATGTATTATCAAATATGTCTATCACTTATACTACTTACTATTAATTTTATCTTTTGCTGTTCCTGCATATAGACCGAACCAAGCTGCGCCTGCTCCAACTATAACCGAAATCAACCCTGATTGTTCCAATGTAGGGTCTGGTAGTGCCATAAACCACATTGTAGAATAATAGAGTAAGAATATATAAATACTCAAAAACGCTCTAGGGAATATTCTCCAAGCGTCAATCATATTTGAAAGCCATATCCATCTTTGATATGGATTGTCTGGCTCTTTCTCATTTTCCAACTCTCTTATTTTTTCTTTCAATTCTCCAATCTCTGAAACCATTGCCATGAATTTGTTAAGGTCTATCTCAACTTCATTACGGCTCATGTCTCCTGAGAATTTTTCTTGATTTGACATTTTAAGTCCTCAATTATTGACTCGAAATGTTTAATTTCCTCGTCAATCTGTGCCCATACGCTAGGGCTCTTAGTTGCTTTTTGATTTTCTTTTAGTGCTTTTAGACCTTTTTCATAATTATTCAGTCTAATTTTTAGCATCTACCAACCATTTATACTCATCGCTGTATAAGTCAATCGGAGCAACTGAAGTAGCGTGTACCATCTTGGTATTCTTTTTAAATTTACCTTCTCTAGCAGCTTCTAACACCCAGTCTGCTGGGTCTTGTTGAGTTTTATCACTAGTAAAGATAATTTCTACTTTATATCCTACTAAGTTTTTCATGTCTTTTGTTTCTGTAAGTTCTGCAATTCTCTTGTAAGAGTTTTGCAAAGCTTCTTGAAGCTCAGATAACTGATGCTTCATCATGTCTAGTTCTGTTGTTTTCATAAATTTCTTATTTTTTCTACGAAATTTTCAGCAACATTTTCTGCCCATGCTTCACTTTTCACAGGGTAGTATTCTAATAAACCTGGCTTGTCTCCTATTTGCATATAAACTCCCCAGCTTCCATTAATTTTATGTTTTACTACTGTTGCTTCTCTATCATCTTTACTATAAGTATGGTAGATTTCGTTATCTTTTTCTAAATCCATTATTCTCCTTTAAAAGAGTGAAAGCTTCAGCTATATACTCATCTATGGTCATGCCTCTCTTTTGAGCGTCATCATTCATAGCGTCCCACATTTCTTGTGAGATTTTATACTCTTTGCCTTCGTGTTTAATTACCACTAAACATATCGGCTTCAGCTTGACGCCTTCTAGTTAAGCCTTCCAATACTTTACCACCAGCTTTATTCCATCTCATAATTTGAGCAGGAACTCCATCGTAGTCGCCAGCATTCAATACTTTTAGTAGCGTAGAGGCACCTAAGTTACCTCCGCCTAAATTATAAACCCATGATACCATTGCATCAAATTGGTTTTGTGTTAGTTCTACTTTAACCATATTATTAATATAGCCTTCATACTCTACGAGTTCGTTTTCTAACATTTCTTCAGCTTGGTTTTCAGTGATTGTCATGCCTTCTTTGACATCTTTAATATGACCATAGCCAATAGTCCAGACACCTGCTGGACATTTATATGCTGTTAGTTCACAGCCTTCAAAGTGTTTAATCAGGTCTATGCCTTCTTTACTTATATTCATATTTTTCCTATATGTAGAAGCTTTCGCCACATCCGCAGCGTCCGCTCTCTTTTGCGTTGGTAATCTGGAACATCTCATTAAGTTCAGATACCACCCAATCCAATTTTGCATCTACTAGATACTCCTTGCTTTGTATATCTACTACTAATATATCGTGATATACTATATCAGTTAAATTAGGACTTTCGGCATAACTTAACTCATATGTATATCCACCACAACCACCACCACTTATATTAAGACGAGCGCCCCAAGCAGAACTTGAGGCGACTCTCTGTTTTAACATTGCTAAGGCTTTGTCAGTTATCAGCATTAGAATAATGGTAGCATCGCTAGCCACATAGTTCCGAAACATACTGTAAACATAATAATCACCTCGCATAACTCCCCATCAGGGCAGTAGTTTTCTTTAACTTTCTTAACCACTTGCATAAATGCATCACGATTAAGAAATCGTTTTGCATATTGCATGAGTTTCTCCTAGCCTATATTAATCGTCGTAGGCTTGTTTTCTTCAGGTATATGAACCTGTAGGTTAATAACTAACATACCATTTTTGAATCCTGCATCGGATACTTCTACCCAATCGCCAAGAGTGAAGATTCTACTAAAGGTTTTACCGCTAAGTCCTTTATGGATATAGCGCTCCTCGTCAGATTCTAACTCTTGTTTCTGTGTTCCTTCTATAGTAAGTTTATTTTTGTGTTGCTTGATGTCGATATCATCTTTTGACCAACCCGGTAGCGCCATCTCGATGCGGTATCCCTCCTCACCGACTGCTACTAAATTGTATCTTGGATAGTTAGAAAGAGGTGAACTCTCATTTCTTCTCGTTAGCTCTTTATTCAAGCGGTCAAATCCGACAAATAATTTGTCGAAGTCGTTAAAGTTTAATGCTGTTAATCCAGTCATTTTCATTCTCCTATTTGCGTCCTTGCGGCACGCGCTGTGAGACCCTTACGGCGTCTCGGTTATTATAATATTATGTCTAACAAACCCGACCACAGGTGGAATGTGGTACTCCTGCCTCTAAACCCTCGGAAAGCTGTGTTCCTACTCGTGCCAGACATATGAAGGGTTTTGTTATGGAAGTCCCTACAACTCCGCGAATATTATCGTGTAAAATTAAATTTTACTATATTATTATACCAAAAAAATACCACCATGTCAAGAATTAAATTTCAGTCCTCATCAAAATCTATCTGCCCATCGGCTTTGAGATAGTCTAATGTATTACTAATACCTATCTTTTTACCTATATTGTAAAAGATATGAGCACTAGCACATGCTGTAAAAATTATCCAAACTACTTGCCAATCCATTCGACATCTCCTCTAGGAATTACTTGGTAAGCACCCTTGTTGTATGCTGGAGCTACTGTAAACTTCTTACTTTCTTCTAGCTTCCAGCTGTTATCAACTTCGGGCGTGTACTTAGTAGTTTTCACACTAGGAATGTCCTGTTGGTTTTGTACTGGCTTCATTACTTTTGTTTTTTGTGCTACAAAGGTAGGCTTCTTTGCCTTCTTGTAAGCATTTGTTTTTCTTTTGCGACCACTCGGAGAGTATCGCATACTACAATTTATAATCATATTAGTCCTTTTTTAGTTGTTCTACTACTTTAGTTATAAGGGATAAACGCCCAGCACGCTTGTCATTGTAATCAATAACATGCCACTGTCCACAGGTTGTGTGCACTCGTTCCTTGAGAATACTCATCTGGTCATACTTTGACAAAGCCATTGCATCATTTGGGGAGAACTTCCACTTTGTAAGTGGAGATACTTGCCTGTGATTAATTCTATACTCTTGTTCTTCTTCTGATATACTGAGCCATAGCTTGATGAATGTAATGTCTTGCGTTTTCTCCCAATACATTACTTCATTCATAAAA
>Ga0181397_1000445_pt1 | contig 15628 bp, 16 predicted proteins | sample 20SPOviralmetaG_FD_130126 | JGI IMG/M metagenome (GOLD analysis project Ga0181397, IMG submission 130126) | Marine viral communities from the oligotrophic San Pedro Time Series (SPOT) site, San Pedro Channel, CA, USA - 20 SPOT_SRF_2011-02-23 | ecosystem: Environmental > Aquatic > Marine > Strait...
ACATTAATTGCTGCTAATCATTTATTAGCTCAAAAAGCAATGGATCCTATCTATTTTATGGAAAATGTTTCAATATATAAAGAACCAATTGAAGGACATAGTTATGTCATGACTGTTGATGTGGCTAAGGGAAGAGGCCAAGACTATAGTACGTTTACTATTATTGATATAACCACAGACACATTTGAACAAGTAGGAACATTTAGAGATAATAATATATCTCCTATGTTATTACCTGATTTAATATATAAATGGGCTAAAAGTTATAATGAAGCTTATATTATAGTAGAATCAAATGATCAAGGTGTGGTAGTATGTAATGGGTTATATTATGATTTAGAATATGAAAACATGTTTGTAGAATCAGTAGTTAAAAAGAATTCTATTGGTGCTACAATGACAAGAAGAGTAAAAAGAATTGGTTGTTCATCAATAAAAGATTTAATAGAACAAAGAAAACTAACAATTCATGACGCTCAAACCATTATAGAAATGACTACTTTTGTAGCTAAAGGGAGTAGTTTTATGGCTATAGCGCCTAATCATGATGATTTAATGATGAATTTAGTACTATTTGCATGGTTTACTACAACAGATATATTTGGATCTATATCTGATATTGATATGAAAAACATGTTATATAAAGAACAATTAAAAGCTATACAAGACGATATGATACCATTTGGATTTATACCAAATGAAAATAGAGATAAAAGAACAGTTGATGAAGATGGAACTGTATGGTTTGAAGAAGAAACAAGAAATACGGGGCTGTTCTAGAGTTTATTTATATTATAAATAACTATGATTGAATAAAAAACCGTATTATGTTAACTTAAAATATAAACCTTAATGAGAGGATAAAGCGATGGCATTTCAAGTATCACCAGGAGTTCAAGTCAAAGAAATTGATGCGACTTCCGTAGTACCTGCCGTTTCAACTTCTATTGGTGGTTTTGCAGGATCTTTTAATTGGGGTCCAGTAGAACAAGTTGTATCAGTTGGTTCTGAAAAAGAACTACTGTCAACCTTTGGTACGCCTGATGACAATACTGCATTATATTTCTTAACTGCTTCTGCATTTTTGAAATATGGTAATGCATTAAAAGTCGTTAGAGCTGCTAGTGGTCATGACAATGCTACAGCGGATGGTTCTGGTCTTTTAATTAAGAACGACGAACATTATACTAATAGCGGTTATGATGGTGGAGCTGGTTCTGTAGGTCAATGGGCTGCAAAGTTCCCAGGAGACTTAGGAAACAGTTTAAAAGTAGAGATGGTAACGGCTGACGTTACAACCAACAATTTCAACGCATGGGCTTTTGCAGGCCAATTCGATGGAAAACCTGGAACATCAGACTACGCAATTAACTTAGGCAGATCTGCAAGTTATAACGATGAGGTTCACGTAATCGTCATAGACGAGGACGGACTTATCAGTGGTACAGCTAATACTGTACTCGAAACTTTTGCATTCATGTCTATTGGTTCAGACGCCAAGGCTAACGATGGAACATCTAACTATTATGTAGATGTTATCAACGCTCAGTCTAATTGGATTAGATGGATGGACCATAAAACAACTTCTCCCACATGGAGTGCGGGTAGCCAACTAAAAGGCGCTACTTCACTTGCTGGAGGATTTGATACAGTTGACTCTATAAGTCTTTCAGGTGGAACGGACGATAATACTCCTACTACAGCTGAACTAGCATTAGCTTATGACTTATTGGAAGATGCTGAAACAGTAGATGTTAATCTATTGTTTGGAGTACCTGATGCAAACGGAGCTAACACAATAGCTAATGATCTAATTTCTATTGCTAATCAAAGAAAAGATTGTATGGCTTTTGTATCACCTCCAATTGCAGATTCACAAGGGTCTTCAACTCCGGCTGCGGATGTTAAAGCATTTGTGGATTCTCTAACTTCAAGTTCTTATGCTTCATGCGATTCTACAGCATTGTATGTCTATGACAAGTACAATGATAAGTATCGTTATATTGGAGCTGCTGGACATGTTGCTGGACTTTGTGCTAACACAGACCAAATTGCTGATGCATGGTTCTCGCCTGCTGGCGTAAATCGTGGTCAATTATTGGGCGTGACCAAATTAGCATTTAATCCTAAGCAAGCTGATAGAGATACTCTATATAAAGCAAGAGCAAACCCAATTGTATCATTCCCTGGACAAGGAACAATCCTGTTTGGAGATCGAACACTATTAAGTAAACCTTCAGCATTCGATAGAATCAATGTTAGAAGATTATTTAATACATTGGAAAAGGCAATCTCAACTGCGGCTAAAGCACAGTTATTTGAATTTAACGATGAGTTCACTAGAGCTCAATTCAAAAACTTGGTTGAACCATTTTTGAGAGACGTAAAAGGACGTAGAGGACTAAGTGATTTCTTAGTAGTCTGCGATAATACTAACAATACAAGTCAAGTAATTGATTCTAATCAGTTTGTAGCAGATATTTTTATCAAGCCTGCAAAATCGATTAACTTTATTACATTGAACTTTGTGGCAACAAGATCAGGGGTCGAGTTTAACGAGATCGCTGGTACTTCGGCGTAATAGGAGGTCATCATGGCAATTTTAGGAGTAGACGATTTTAAATCCAAACTTACTGGCGGTGGTGCTCGAGCTAATTTATTTAAAGCGACAGTAAACTTTCCTAGTTACGTAAACCCTGATATGGAATTAACTTCTTTCTTATGTAAAGGAGTACAAGTACCATCATCAACCATAGCACCTATTGCTATTCCATTTAGAGGCAGACAGCTTCAAATGGCAGGTGATAGAACATTTGAACCATTATCATTAACAATTATTAATGACTCTAACTTTACAGTTAGAAATGCGTTTGAATCATGGGCTAATGGTATTAATAACTTTGCAACAAATACTGGTCTAGCAAATATGAATGATTATATTTCTGACGTAGTAGTTGAACAGCTTAATAAGGCTGGTGAAGTTACTAAAAAGTATGATTTCAGAGGTTGTTGGCCTTCAAATATTTCAACTATCGATTTAAACTACGATAGTGAAAATACTATTGAAGAGTTCACCGTTGAACTACAAGTTCAATACTGGGAATCAAATACCACTTCTTAAAGTAGTATAAATATAATAGACGAGGGGATTAAGTTCCCCTCTGATATTATGGAGATAGTATGGCAGAATTTTTCGGATTCGAAATCAATAGAAAAAACGGCAAAGAAGCCGAACCTGTATCTATTGTACCAAGTACAGATAGTGATGGCGCTGGGGTTATTAACTCAGGGGGTCACTTTGGTGCATATTTAGATTTAGACGCAGATAAAGCTCAAAATGAAGTTGATCAAATACTCAAATATAGAGACATTGCTGCTCAACCAGAATGCGATGCGGCCGTTGAAGATATTGTTAATGAAGCAATAGTTGGTGATCATAATGAAGCACCAGTAAATATTATATTAGATAAGTTAGATACATCTGATAAAATAAAAGAAACAGTTAGAGAAGAATTTAGTAAGGTATTATCATTACTACAATTCAATTCTTATGGGCATGATATATTTAGAAAATGGTATATTGATGGAAGATTACCGTATCATGTTATTATAAATGATAAAAATCCAAAGGCTGGAATAAAAGAACTTAGATATATTGATCCAATTCAACTTAGAAAAGTAAAAGAAGTTGAAGAAAAAGTAGATCAAAAAACCGGTGCTAAACTTGTTGTAAAGCAAGAAGAATATTTCTTATTTCAAGATAAGAAAATGAATATGGCAGATCAAGGATTGAAAATACATCCTGATGCTATTATATATTGCACATCCGGTATGTTAGATGCTGGACGTAAAAGAATTTTATCTTATTTGCAGAAAGCAATTAAGCCTGTTAACCAATTAAGAATGATGGAAGATTCTTTGGTTATATACAGAATTTCAAGGGCACCAGAAAGAAGAATTTTTTATATTGATGTAGGTAACTTACCAAAAGGTAAGGCAGAAGAATACCTAAGAAATATCATGAATCAATATAGAAATAAATTGGTTTATGACGCTGCAACAGGTGACATTAAAGATGATAAAAAACATATGTCAATGTTGGAAGATTTCTTCCTACCACGAAGAGAAGGTGGTAGAGGTACTGAAATATCAACGCTACCTGGTGGAGAAAACCTAGGTCAGATTGATGATATTATATACTTCCAAAAGAAATTATATAGGGCTCTTAATGTACCTATTAACAGATTAGAACAGGAATCTACCTTTGCTTTAGGTAGATCTACTGAAATTTCTAGAGATGAAGTTAAATTTAAGAAATTCATTGATAGATGTAGAAAAAGATTTTCCGACGTGTTTATGCAAACACTTAAAACTCAATTATTACTTAAGGGTATTATAACTACTAAGGATTGGGAAGAATGGAAAGAACAAATTGTTTTTGATTTTATTGAAGACAATTACTTTAGTGAACTGAAAGAAGCGGAAATAGTCCGTGAAAGGTTCGAGCTTATTGCTTCAGTTGATGAGTATGTAGGTAAATACGTATCAAATGAATGGGTTAGAAAGAATATTTTACGTCAAACAGATGATGATATTCTTGCTATCGATAAGCAAATAGAGGGTGAAGGCGACGATGAAGGTGACGACATCGATGATCTTGATCTGTAGAAAACTGATTTATTATAAATATATATTGACACGAGGATTATATGAGCATTGAAAATATGATAAAAAATATCGGTGATGGTGAAAATGTCGCAGCCGGTAAAGACTTTGAATCTGTTATAGCACAAAAAATGAGTGCTGCTTTAGATGCAAAGAAAATAGAATTGGCTTCTAAGATTGGTAAGAAATTACCAGAAGCTGAAGAAGAACAAGAAATCGTAAATACCGAAGAAGGTTTATAAATGAGACTAGAAGAAAGTATTAGAGAAGAACTTTTAAGCGAAGGTCCGGGTAAATACTCAAAATCTGGAGATAAGCTTAAGTACCAATGGGGTGACATCAATCAAGCATTAATGAATGCTGGTGCGAATCCTAAGGTAATACTTAATGTTCTTACTGGTCTTTCTAAAAAGGAAGTTAAATGAAACTAATATCAGAATACGTAAGTAATAATTTAGATGTTGTATGTGAAGCCAATAAGAATGGCGAAAAGAACTACGTCATCGAAGGCGTATTCATGCAGGCCGAACAAAAAAATAGAAACGGCCGAATTTACGAGAAAAAGATTTTGGAATCTGCAGTTAACAAATATGTTAAAGAGCAGGTTTCAGCAGGGAGAGCTGTTGGAGAACTAAATCATCCGGAAGGACCAACAGTAAACCTTGACAAGGTTTCACATAAGATCACAAACTTGGAATTCCAAGGGAATGATGTTATGGGGAAAGCATCAATTCTTAAAACTCCTATGGGTAAGATCGTCGAAGGTCTTCTTGAAGGTGGCGTTAAGCTTGGTGTATCTAGTCGTGGTATGGGAACTCTTGCGAACAAAAACGGAACCATGTACGTGAAGGATGACTTTATGTTAGCCTCCGTGGATATCGTTCAAGACCCTTCTGCACCGTCAGCCTTTGTTAACGGTGTTATGGAAGGTGTTGAATGGATATGGAATAATGGTATCCTGCAGCCGCAAGAAATTGAAAAAATTGAGACTGAAATAAAACGTACTCCCGCTAAGCATTTAGCTGAAGCAGAGATTAAAGCGTTTAAAAATTTCCTCTCTAAACTTTAATAAACTCAAAACTTAAGAGGACAATAAAATGTCAATGACAGATGAAATTAAAAAAGTTGTCGCTGAAGGCGTTGAAGACGAATCAGTAACTGAAGAAGAAATCTCTGAGGTTGCAGATGAAGTTGTTGAAGAGGAAGTTGAAGTTGCAGAAGCTAAAGTAAAGGAAGACGAAGAAGAGGACGAAAAGGACTCTGACGACGACGAAGAAGAAGTTGATGAGTCATCTGAAGAAGATGATGAAGAAGACGACGAGGACGAAGTCGAAGAAATCGCAATTCCTAAAACTAAAGCTGGTGTAATTAACGCTGCTCTAGAAATGCTAAAGAAAGCGAGAAAAGACGAAGCGCAACAGTTGTTCGCTAAGATGGTGAAGCAAGTATCTGAAGACGATGGACAGAAGAAAGCAGTTAAATCTGAATCTACTGAACATGAAGTTAAAGATGTAGATTTCGGTGAAGACCTTGATCTTATCGTATCAGAAGAGGCTACATTATCTGATGGATTCCGTGACAAAGCTGGTGCTATCTTCGAAGCTGCTTACAAATCAAAAGTAAGTGCTGAGATCGATAGATTAGAATCAGAATATGCGCAAAATCTTGAGTCTGAAGTAAACGACCTAAATGAATCACTTGTTAATAAAGTAGATTCATATCTTAACTACGTAGTTGAGAATTGGGTTAAGGAAAACGAAGTTGCAATCGAGCAAGGTCTTAGGACTGAAATCGCTGAGCAATTTATGGATTCTTTACAATCAGTATTCAAGGAACATTACATTGAAGTTCCTGAAGGGAAAGCTGACCTGATCGACGATTTAGCTGATCAAGTTGCTGAACTTGAAGAACAACTCAATAAAACCACAGAAGATAATATCGGATTGCATGAAAAAGCTCAATCTTTCGAAAGAGCTGATATTGTAAGAAGACAATCTTCGGGCTTGGCAGAAACAGAAGCTGAAAAATTAGCATCTTTGGTAGAAGATATCGATTTTGATGACGCAGAAACTTTTGAAATGAAAGTTAAAACCGTTAAAGAATCTTACTTCGAAAAAGAAGTTAGCGAATCAGTAGATGAATCTGATGCTTTAGTTGGTGAGGAAGAGCCTTTAGTAGAATCTTCTAATCTAATGAATGCATATACTCAAGCTATTAGTAAACACATTAAATAACTCAAACTTATAGGGGTAAACAAAAAATGTTTAGTGCAGACGAAAAATTAATGGAGAAATGGTCTCCCGTCTTGGAACATGGAGATGTTCCTGGTATCGACGATAGATACCGAAAGGCTGTTACTGCAAGACTTCTTGAAAACCAAGAAGCAGCTCTAAAAGAAGAAAGAGTACAACAAAGTTTTGGTCAAATTGACGAAGCACACGCTAACGCTACTGGTGCATCAATTGCTAACTTTGATCCTGTACTTATTTCTCTTGTTAGACGTGCAATGCCTAACCTTATTGCTTATGATATCGCTGGCGTTCAGCCAATGAGTGGACCTACTGGTCTTATCTTCGCAATGAAGTCAAAATACTCAACTCAAGGTGGAACAGAAGCTCTGTTCGACGAAGCTAATACTGGATTCTCTGGTACTGGTACTCAAGAGGCTGGAACTACTGGTCTTGAAGGCTTGACTGATGCTGATACTGATGGTGACATCGGTGATGGCGATACAACTCACACACTCGGAAGTGGTCTTCCAACTGCTACTGCGGAACAACGTGGTATGTCAGGTGGTGCTGGTGCTGCTTTTGGTGAGATGGCTTTCTCAATTGAGAAATCAACTGTGACTGCTAAGTCAAGAGCTCTAAAAGCTGAGTACACAATGGAACTTGCACAAGATCTTAAAGCTGTGCATGGTCTAGACGCTGAAGGCGAACTTGCTAACATTCTTTCTGCTGAGATCCTTGCGGAAATCAATAGAGAAGTTGTTAGAACAGTTCTAGTTAAAGCTAAAATGGGTGCTCAACAAGCAAACACAACTATTAATGGTGTGTTTAATCTTTCATCTGATTCAGATGGTAGATGGATGGCTGAGAAGTTCAAAGGTCTTATCATGCAAATCGAAAGAGAAGCTAATGTTATTGCTAAAGAAACAAGAAGAGGAAAAGGTAACTATGTAATCGTTTCTTCTGACGTTGCTTCAGCTTTGGCTGCTTCAGGCATGATGGATTACTCTGCTGCGTTGTCAACTAACTTGAACGTTGATGATACTGGTAATACTTTTGCTGGTGTTCTTAACGGAAGAGTTAAGGTTTACATCGATCCTTATGCAACAGTAGACTTTGTCTGCGTTGGATATAGAGGTGCTAATCCTTATGACGCTGGTCTTTTCTATTGCCCATACGTTCCTTTAACTATGGTTAAAGCCGTTGGTGAGGAAGACTTCCAACCAAGAATCGGATTCAAGACAAGATATGGAATGGTTGCAAATCCTTTTGTAGCTGCTGATGGTACTGGTACTGACCGTGCTAACCCATACTTCAGAATCTTCAGAGTTGACGAAATGATGGACTAATCCATTTAGTTAATTCTAAATTCTTTAAAAGGGGCTCTTCGGAGTCCCTTTTTTTATACCTAACATTTGAATCCTTATAAATAGATATATGGATGACAAATTAAAAGACAAACCAGAAGATGGAAGATGGAATTGGTGGGGTTTAGCCGAAGAAGAGGAAGAAGATGGCACTGACGACGAATAAAAACTTTTTAAGTCCTGTTGGATTTACATTTAAACTAGATGCAACAAATTTTGCTAATACAGAATATTTCTGTACTCAAGTTACTATGCCAGGAATTTCTTTAGCAGAAGCTGTAGTACCTTATAGAGGATTAAATCTTTCTATGACTGGTGATCGATTATCTTTTGAAGATCTAGCAATTAGGTTTAACGTTACTGAAAATATGGAAAACTATATTGAAATCTTTAATTGGTTACATGATATTGTTACTACTGGTGGTACAGAAAATCAATTTAAATTTGATGCTACTCTTATGATAATGTCTTCTCATAATAACTTAAATAAATCTATCAGATTTAAGGATGTCTTTCCAACAAGTTTAACTGCTGTTGAATTCAATTCTCAATCTTCTGAAGTTGAATACTTACAAGCGGACGTAACGTTTAAATATACATCATTTGAGTTTGAATAAACTCCTTTACTTTTGGCGCATTCTGTGTTATAATATATAACTATATGCCCGGAGAAAATATATTATGAATTTAGAATCAATATTAGAAATGTGGAAAAAAGATGCAGAGATTGACGAAGTTCAATTGGATGAAGCATCTAGAGATTCTGCTAAATTACACTCAAAATATCTAGACTTATATTCTGTTGCTAAAATCAAGCAAAAGGATTTAGAGTTAAAATTCAAAGTAATCTTAAGAGATAAATTTAAACACTATAATGGTAAATTGAGCCAAGAGGAAATCGACCAAAAAGGTTGGGAATATGATCCATTGGATGGATTAACTGTTTTAAAAGGTGACTTAGATAAATGGTATGACGCAGACGAAGTCATACAAGATCATCAAAGAAAAATGGCTTATAACGGAGAAGTAGTTAATACACTTAAAGAAATATTAGATAACATTAAATGGCGACATCAAAATATTAAAAATATGATTGAGTGGAGAAAGTTTACTAGTGGAATATAAAATTCATCAATATAGATTTGATAATTTTACTAAGTTTGAAGCTATAATTCGAGAAGCTATGAATTTGCTTGGTCATGTAGAAGGTGACAATCCAGAAATTAATATCTATAATCACTGTTATCAATCTGAAGTTTCTACTGAGAAAAATATTATATTCAAACCAACAGCTCCAACTTCAAAACATTTTGCTTTAGATACTATTGGATACGCTAATAGTTCAAGCTTAGCATTTGATAATTGGATGGGTGGTAAACACCATTTTCTAGAAAAACCTACAGAAGAAGAATACAAATATGTACAAAATTTAATTGATCAAAAGACTACTAAGTGGGATGATTCCATTTTGTTAAAATGGAAGAAAGCTAAAGATATAGCTGATGATCATATATTAATTATTGGACAAGTACCTACAGATGAAACTGTAAATGGTTTTGGATTTGGCGATCACTTTAAAAAGTTAAGTATGATTGTTGATTATTTAAAAGATGAAAATCTGATAGTTAAATTACATCCATCAACTCGAATGAAGATAAAGGGTAAGGTCAAAGATAAAGTAGATAAATGGATTCAAGATGGTATAGATGTTCGAACAGAATATGAATCTATACACGATTTTCTACCAAAGACAAGAGTAGCTATTTTAGAAAACAGTACTGCTGGTATTGAATGTTTAATGCATAGTGTTCCAGTCATATCTTATGGCTGGCCTGAGTATCATTGGGTTACAAAAAATTTACAGACATTAACTCAATTAGATGTGATAGTAAATGACTTGTCTTGGCATGATAAAGATGATGCAGATAGCTTTATTCATTGGTATATAAATAAATATTTATGTCATGATGTTAATAGTACTTTTACAAGGTTGAAAGAAATTATAGAATGGAAACTATAACATATACCAAAATCAATGAAACTTTTATAAAAATAGACTGCGAAGCTAGTACCGGTCAAGAGCTATCTGAGCATTTTTGCTTTTATGTGCCAGGATATAAATTCATGCCGGCATATCGCAATAGAATGTGGGACGGAAAGATTAGATTATTTAATATGAGGGATAAAACCCTATATTGTGGTCTTGTCAAATATCTAATGCAATTCTGTGAGGAAAGAGGCTATCAGATAAAAGAGCACTATATCAATGGTTTAAGTGACTCACATATTACAGAAAAGATTGATTTAGAGGGCTTTATTGCCAAATTGGGCCCTAGCGTGAACGGAGTAGGTATAATACCCAGGGACTATCAAATCGATGCACTCTCGCGCACTATTGCAGATGGAAAAACCCTATTATTAAGCCCTACCGCATCAGGTAAGAGTTTAATCATATATATGGCAATCAGATATTTCTTGCAATACTTTGAAGGTAAGGTATTAATTATTGTTCCAACCACTTCTTTAGTTGAGCAAATGTATAGTGATTTTGATGACTATTCTAAGCTAGATGATTTATGGAATGCTAATGAAGAATGCCATAGAATATATTCTGGTAAAGAGAGATTTAATATACCACAAAGAGTTATTATTAGCACTTGGCAATCAATTCATAAATTTCCTGCAGATTGGTTTACAGAATATGGTATGGTAATAGGTGATGAAGCACACCAGTTTAAAGCCAAATCATTAACTTCTATTATGGAAAAATGTATTAATGCTGCATTTAAAATGGGTACTACTGGAACCTTGGATGGAACACAAACTCATCAGTTAGTTTTAGAAGGATTATTTGGACCAGTTTATAGAGTTACTACGTCCAAAGAGTTAATGGATAAAGGCTCATTAGCTCAGATGGATATATCTATATTACTACTTAAATATCAAGAAGAATATTGTAAAATTGTTTCCAAATTAAAGTATCAAGAAGAAATCGATTTTATTGTACAGTATGGACCACGAAATACCTTTATAAGTAATTTAGCTTTAGATCAAAAAGGTAATACATTAGTACTTTTTAATTATGTTGAAAAGCATGGTAAACCATTACATGATCTGTTAAGTACTAAAATTGATAAAGATAGAAAATTATTTTACGTTTCTGGAGAAACAAAAGTAGATGATAGAGAAAATATTAGAGCAATTACAGAAGAGCAAAACGATGCTATTATCGTCGCGAGTCTGGGTACATTTTCAACTGGTATTAATATTAAGCGCCTTCACAATATTATCTTTGCTAGTCCATCTAAGTCTCAAATCCGTGTATTGCAATCTATAGGACGTGGATTAAGGCTATCTGGAGATGATATAAATACTAAGGTATATGATATTGCAGATGATTTACATTGGAAGAGTAATAAAAACTACACTTTAAACCATGCTGCAGAAAGAATTAAAATATACTCAAAAGAACGATTCAAGTTCAAGGTTTATGATATAAATATATAATATGACTAGTTTAAATATAAGACAATTCAAATTACTTAATGGGGAAGAGATTATCGCTCTTGTGAGCGAGAAAACTGAATCAGGAGCTTACATAATAGAAAGACCATTTAAGATTAATCATGGTATGATTGGTGGATTCTATTTTGTTCCATGGTTTCCATTCTCTTCACAAAAACTCTTTAAACTTCATCAAGGAAAAATAATATATCATGTAGAGATAGATGAAGATATTAAAGAAGAATATATTAAATTAGCAAAAGAAGGAATGAGACCTCGACCTACTACCAAGCTTAGATCTGCAGACGATTTAATGGAAGAGCTTGCTGAGGAAATGGATGCTGAACTAACATCTGAAGAATATAACGAAATAAAGACGATACATTAATTAGTATACCTCTAACCTCCCCGGTTGACTATATTATTATATCACAGTTTTGACGAAATGTAAAGGACTTTTTTCATTATTTTCAATAAAAAAACTGTTTACTTTTAAGTGAAAATATGTTATAATAGAACATTATGGAGAATAATCATGACAAATCAAGAAAAGACCAAAAAACCGCACTATATCAACAACAAGGATTTTTCTTTGGCGGTTGTAGAATATGTTACAAAATGTAACGAAGCAAAGGAAGCTGAAAAGGAAGTTCCAAAGGTAACCAATTATATAGCCACCTGTTTTCTCAAAATATCCGAAGGTTTGAGCCGAAGGCCAAATTTTGTGAGGTATACTTATAGGGAAGAAATGGTTATGGATGCTGTAGAAAATTGTCTACGTGCAATTAATAACTATAAGATCGAAACTGCAACAAGAACTGGTAAACCTAATGCCTTTTCATATTTTACTCAAATTTGTTACTTTGCCTTTATACGAAGAATTGCAAAAGAAAAAAGGCAACAAGATATTAAGTTTAAATTTATTGAAAAAATGGGTATTGAAGATTTTGTTCAAATGGGTATGGATTCAGATGGTGCAGAACAAACCATGCAATATGTTGATACTCTTAGACAAAGAATTAGTAAAGTAAAAGATACTGATAAAGCAATTAAAGAATTCGCTAAGGAAGAAAAAGCTAAGTTAAAAAAACTTGAGCTATTTATGATATGAAAGTAGCTATATTAAACGACACTCATTGTGGTGTCAGAAATTCTAGTGATATTTTTTTAGATTATCAAGCTAGATTTTATGAAGAAACATTTTTTCCATATTTAAAGGAACACAATATTAAAAACATCCTGCACTTAGGAGATTATTATGAGCACAGGAAATTCGTTAACTTTAAAGCACTTAACGCTAATCGTAAGCATTTTCTTGAGCCTATGCGTGATGCAGGGATTACCATGGATATTATACCCGGAAATCATGATGTGTACTTTAAAAACACCAACGAACTTTGTAGCCTCAAAGAACTGCTAGGTTATTTTACTTCTAACATTAATATTGTTATGAAACCAACGGTCTTGGATTATGATGGTTTAGGAGTTGCAGTTATACCATGGATTAATAATGCAAACTATAAAGAATATACTGATTTTGCTTTAAATTGTAAAGCTGATATTCTTGGTGCTCATTTGGAGTTAAAAGGATTTGACATGATGGCAGGGATGCCTAATCCACATGGTATGAATGCTGATATATTTGAAAGATTTGATATGGTATTGTCTGGTCATTTTCATACCAAATCGAGTAGAGATAACATTCATTATCTTGGTTCACAAATGGAATTTACTTGGGCTGATGTAGATGATCCAAAATACTTCCATATATTAGATACTGAAACAAGAACATTAACTCCAGTTCGGAATCCACTTACTATATTTAAAAAGTTTGTCTATGACGATAAAGCACATGATTATAGTAATATAGATATAAGTGAGTTTGAAAAGAAATTTGTAAAGATCATTGTATTAAACAAAACTGACCTTTATATGTTTGATAGGTTTATAGATAAACTGCAATCTATAGAAACCTATGAGCTTAAAATTGCTGAAAATTTTGAAGAGTTTCTTGGTGAAAGCGTAGAAGATGAAAAAGTTTCTTTAGAAGATACAACGGAAATGTTAGATTCCTATGTCGAAGCTGTCGATACTGATCTAGATAAAGAACATATTAAGGTGAAATTAAGAGAGCTATATACTGAAGCTCAAAACTTAGAGGTAGTATGATACATTTTAAATCTGTGAGGTGGAAAAATTTTCTTTCCACTGGAAATGATTTTATTGAAATTCAATTAGATAGAACTCCATCAACATTAATCGTAGGACAAAACGGAGCAGGTAAATCAACTTTATTAGATGCTCTTTCTTTTGGTCTCTTTGGTAAAGCTCATCGAGATATTAAGAAAGATCAGTTAATTAATTCAATCAATAAAAAACAAACCGTAGTTGAAGTACAATTTGAAATAGGTGGCCAAAAATTTAAGGTTGTAAGAGCTATTAAACCAGGTAAGTTTGAAATATGGCAGAATGGTAGACAAATCAATCAAGCATCAAATGCTAGAGATCATCAAAAGTTTTTAGAGCAAAATATTTTAAAATTAAATCATAAATCCTTTCACCAAATTGTAGTGCTTGGCTCTAGTTCGTTTATTCCATTTATGCAATTACCAGCTTGGTCTCGTAGAGAAGTCATCGAAGATCTATTAGATATTAATGTCTTTTCTAAGATGAATCAAATTTTAAAGGAAAGAAATGCCACTATTAGAAACAATCTAGTTGATATAGACCATAACCTTGACCTTGTAAAAACTAAAATGGTAGGGCAAGAAAAGTATATCAAAGATTTGAATGCTATAAATAAAGATCAAATAGAAAAGAAAGAAGCCTCAGTTCAAGAACATTCGGGTCGAATTAAAGAAATATTTTCAGAGTCTAAAAAGCTGGGTACTAATTTAGCAGCATCTTTAAAGTCTGAACAAACTAATTATGAGAAACAACTAGATCAAATTTCTAGTTATAAATCTCATGATCAACAACTTAATACTAAAATTAAATCACTAGTCCAGGAAGCTAAATTCTATGAAGAAAATGATCAATGCCCAACGTGCGACCAACCAATCGAGGAATCGAAGAAGACAACAAAGATTGAATCAATTAAAACAGATGCAGTATCTATACAGCAAGAAAAAGAAGACTTAGATAGAAAATTAAGTGTGTTGAATACAACCACTAAATCTATTAATCAAAGTATAGAGAAGCTAAGAGAACGCCAAAATAAAATTAATTCAAATAATGATCAAATTAGCTTATTACAAACAGAAGTTGATAAAATTCAAAAAGAAATTAATTCTTTATCTGGCCAATCTGGAGATATTAAACAAGCCAAGAAAGAACTTAACAAGTTAAGAAATCAAAAAGACAGCGAAACTGAAAGAAAGCTACAACATGTAGAAGAAAGAACTTATAATGAAGTTATAGGCGAGATGTTAAAAGATACAGGCATAAAAACCAAGGTCGTTAAACAATATTTACCGGTAATGAATAGGTTTATCAATCAATACTTACAAGTATTAGATTTCTTCGTAGCATTTCATTTAGATGAAAACTTTAATGAAACAATAAGATCAAGACATAGAGACACTTTTAATTATGCATCCTTCTCAGAGGGAGAGAAACAAAGGATTGATTTGTCTCTATTGTTTACTTGGCGTCAAATAGCCAAAATGAAAAACTCAGCAGCAACTAATCTACTCATATTAGATGAAACTTTTGATTCAAGTCTAGATGTAGATGGTGTTGAAAACCTAACTAAAATTCTCAGTACTTTGGATGATGATTCGAATGTCTTTATTATATCTCATAAAGGTGATGTACTAGAGAATAAATTTAGATCCAAAATCGAATTCTACAAGGATAGAAACT
>Ga0181397_1000447_pt1 | contig 15609 bp, 6 predicted proteins | sample 20SPOviralmetaG_FD_130126 | JGI IMG/M metagenome (GOLD analysis project Ga0181397, IMG submission 130126) | Marine viral communities from the oligotrophic San Pedro Time Series (SPOT) site, San Pedro Channel, CA, USA - 20 SPOT_SRF_2011-02-23 | ecosystem: Environmental > Aquatic > Marine > Strait...
AACAAGCCTATCATCTTACGTGATAAGTACAATGTTAACGGTTCTGACGTTGCTCAGATCGGTTGGGTTGAAGTTACTACTGAAGCTGGAACTGGCGGTTACTTATGGTACTTGAAGTCTGAGCACGAGTCTCGTCTACGTTTCGAGGACTACCTAGAAATGTCTATGGTTGAAACTGAAAAAGCAGGTGATGCTGTTATCGGTACAGGTATGACTGGTTCTGAAGGTATGTTCGAAGCTATCGAAAACCGTGGTTTAGTTTACAACGCTACCGACTTTGGTGGTGCAAACGGGCTAGGTCAATTCGACGAAATCTTAGCTGAGCTTGATAAGCAAGGTGCTATTGAAGAGAACATGCTGTTTTTGGATCGCGCAACTTCTTTAAGCATTGACAACATGCTTGCTGCTCAGAATTCTTACGGGGCTGGCGGTACATCTTACGGTGTATTTAACAACGAAGAAGATATGGCGTTGAACTTAGGATTCTCTGGATTCCGTCGCGGTTCTTACGACTTCTACAAAACTGACTGGAAATACTTGAACGACTCAACTACTCGCGGTTCTATCGGCGATATCGAAGGTGTTCTTGTTCCTGCAGGTACTTCTACTGTATACGATGAGCAATTAGGAACGAACATTTCTCGTCCATTCTTGCACATCCGTTACCGTGCTAACGAAGCGGAAGATCGTCGTATGAAGTCTTGGATTACTGGTTCAGTTGGTGGTAACTACACTAGCGCAGTTGATGAGATGAACGTACACTTCTTGTCTGAGCGTGCACTTTGTGTACAAGCTGCTAACAACTTCGTATTGTTGAAGTAAGCTTATAATATTGTCCTCGGCTTCGGCCGGGGGCATTATTCTTTTATCTATTTAATCTTATTATATTATGGCAACAGCTAAAAAACCCGCAGCTAAGAAAGCTCCGGTTAAAAAAGAAACTACAGTAGAGGCACCTCAAGTATCATTTGAAAATACAGAGATTGCTCCTCCGCTGCCAAAGAAACCTTCTTGGGAATACAAGGACCGCTTATACGAATTAACTGGTCGTAGAAAGCCGTTAGTATTTACACTACCCGCGGTACACTCAGCTAGAAAACCTTTACTTTGGTTTGACGAAGAAAAAGGCTACCAGCGCGAAATTAGATACGCTACAAACCAGCGTTCTTGCTTTGTAGATGAACAAGAGGGACCAGCCACACTAGGCCGCATTGTGTTTAGAAACGGCGTATTGAACGTTCCGAAAGAAGATGTAGTGCTACAGAAGTTACTTTCGCTTTACCACCCTTTTATAGAAAAAGGCGTTATTGAAGAATACAAAGCTGAAGCAATCGCTGAAAACGAAGTGGGCTGGATTGAATTAGAACTTGACGCTATGAATGCTGCTAAAGCAATGGACGTTGATGAAGCTGAAGCAATCTTGCGCGTAGAATTCGGTTCTAAGGTATCTGAGATGAGTTCCAAGGAGCTTAAACGTGATCTCCTTGTATTTGCTCGCCGCAATCCGCAATTGTTCATAGAACTAGCTAATGACGAAAACGTACACTTACGTAACATCGGTATTAAAGCGGTTGAACAGGGATTGATTGCATTATCACAAGACCAAAGAACATTCAGCTACGCTAACACAGGGCGTAAACTAATGACGGTGCCATTTGACGAGCACCCATACTCAGCACTTGCATCTTACTTCAAAACAGATGAAGGAATGGAAGTACTGAACACTATAGAAAAACGATTATAAAACAACAGTGGGGGTTACTAAGGTAGCCTCCACTTTAATCAAATAAGAATATGAGCGTAAGCGTAGACACTGTTTATCAACGGGTATTAAGTATACTCAATAAAGAACAACGAGGATATGTTACGCCTCAGGAGTTCAACCTATTTGCCAATCAAGCGCAAATGGATTTGTTTGAACAATACTTTTACGACATCAACCAGTTCGGTCGTATGCATGGTAATGACACGGAGTTCTCCGACATGCTTAACATCCTAAATGAAAAAATAAACATCTTTGAAGTTACAGCTGCGATGACGCACGCTGGTAATGGTGTATGGACCGTTCCTGCTAATTTGTACAGGATCGGTACTATTATTTATAACAATACCGAAGTAGAGCGCATTAACAAAAATGAGTTCTTATATATTAATAAATCACCATTAACAAAGCCAAGCAATGAGCGTCCTGTTTTTGTAGCTGACTCAGCTGGCTATAAAGTGTACGGCACAGCACCATTAACTTCAGGTGTAACGTGTAACTATATTAAAAGACCCGCAACCGTAGCATGGGCATATACAGTAGCTAACGGTGTTGCACAATACAATGTATCTAATACCACTAACTTTGAGCTGCATCCATCTGAAGAAACCGAATTAGTGATGAAAATACTAGAGCTTGCAGGTATATCAACAAGAGAGCTTCAGGTATACCAGATAGCTGCACAAGAAGAAGCTAAGAACACTCAACAAGAAAAATCTTAATAAATGGGGCTAATAAATCAAACTAACGAGCAGTACTATGAAGGTGCCGATGGCAACTGGAATAGTGGTGATGAAAACTACGGTGACTACCAGTTTACTAGCCTCGATAATATTATAAGTAACTTTATGATTGCTTATGTTGGTGAAGATAAAATCATCAGCAAGATTAAGCGTACAGATGTAATGTTCCATGCAAAGCGTGCTATTCAAGAGTTTAGCTTTGATACATTACCATCAGAAAAAGCACAAGAGATTGAAGTTGGCCCTGCGTTATATATGATACTACCGCAAGACTATGTTAACTACGTTAAGTTTTCTTATACAGATAACAGCGGTATAGAAAGAATATTGTATCCAACACGCGATACAAGTAATCCTATTGGCATTACACAAGACAGCAACTTCAGGTACACGTTTGACAGCAACGGTGAGATTATAGAAGCTGAAGAGTCTACTACATGGCAACGCTTTAAATCTAGTGGCACAACGCAAGCAAGTAGCGACGGCAACGTTGACGGGTTGACTGATAGTGAATTGTTTAACTTATATCGTTATGGCAGACGCTACGGCCTAGACCCTGAGAAGTCGCAATCTAACGGTGTATTCTACATTGACAAACTAAAAGGTATCGTGCACTTTAGTTCACACTTAGCCGGTCAGATTATAACACTTAAGTATATAAGTGACGGTTTAGGCACTGATGCTGAAATGCAAGTGCATAAATTAGCTGAAGAAGCTATCTACAAATACATAGCTCACGCTGTTCTAGCAACAAGAGCTAATACTCCAGAATATCAAATAGCTCGCTTTAAGAAAGAGATGTTTGCTGCTAAGCGCAACGCTAAGCTACGCATGTCTAACCTTAAAATAGCAGAGTTAGCGCAAGTAATGAGAAACCAATCCAAGTGGATTAAACACTAATATATGGCTAAGCTACAGCATACATTTGTCCAGGGTAAGATGAATAAAGACCTTGATGAAAGGTTGGTACCCAATGGGCAATATCGCGATGCTCAGAACATTCAGATAAGCTCTTCTGAAGGCTCTGACGTAGGCGCTGTTGAAAACATACTAGGTAACGCTAAGCAAAACAATAAGCCAGGTGGTGGTTCATGGAATACTTCATTTGGCTTAACTAACGCTAAATGTATTGGTGCAGTGCGAGATAGCCAAAACGAAAAGATATACTGGTTCTTAACTAGTAATACCATCGACGCTATACTCGAGTACGACCAAGCGACAGATATTGTATCCCCTGTATTGGTTGACGCTAATAACGTATTAAACTTTAGTGCTAACAATTTAATTACAGGTGTTAACCTGCTGGGTGGTATATTGTTTTTTACAGATGACCTTAGCGAGCCTAAGGCTATAAATGTGTCTACTTTTAAAACAGGTTCAGCGCAGAGCGGTAATGCATTAGCGACTCATACGCAGGTATACGGTCGTAATTTTATTGAATCCGATACCACAGCTATAAAGCCTTCACCAAAACAAGCCATATCTGTAAGCAGCCTACCTTCTTTGGTTACAACCCCAGCTAATCAAGCAACCGGGATTACACCTATATTTATCTCTGTTAATTTAGGGCTGGCTCCGCCACTAGTGGGATCTAAAAACGTGGGTAGTTCTTTTACCATAGCGGACGGTGGGTTTTCTAGTGCAATCTCTCCTCAATCGGTTTTTTTAAACAAACAGGTAACGTTTAAAACACAAGTCTTTAGAGAAAATGGCTCTATTATTTATTACGAGGTAGTATGTACCGTTACAGCTTTAACAAGAAACAACGAACCTCCTGCTGGTTATTTTAACGGCGGAACCTTTAGAATTGACACTATATCTACCAATATACCAAACACACCTTTAACGTGGGAGGTTTTACTTTTAGAGTCTGACCCTATATTCCAAAACGACTTCCCTAGGTTTTCATATAGGTACAAATTTGCAGATAACCAATATTCTACATACGCGCCTTTTAGCGAGGCGGCATATGTGCCTGGTAAATTTAGCTATGAAGCACAGAATGCTTTTAATAGTGGTATGACTAACAACTTAAGAAAAGCTGTATTAACCTTTCCTTCTGCTGCTTATGCTTTACCACCCGCTGATGTTACTGAAATACAAATATTGTATAAGGGCCACAACTCTAACAACATATATGTTATAGAGAACCACTTAATTGCTAGTGGCAATCTAACAACCTTCGAGGTTACATCGGAACTTTTAGGGCCTGTTGTGGAAAGCTTGCAGCTATTAAGACCTTTTGACGCACTTCCTAGGAAAGCTAAATCGCAGGAGATAATAGGCAATAGAGTTGTTTATGGTAATTACCTGCATAACTACACCCTGGGGGGCTTACCTACATTAACAGGCGGCCAAACTAATAATAGTTTCGCGGTTAGCGAAGAGTTGTTAGGGCAAAAAACTATAAAATCAGACAGAACATACCAGCTTGGCGTTACTTTTATAGACGCTTATAATAGAGAAACACCTATATTTACAGATAAATCCGCGTCCGTAAACGTCGCTAAAGATAAATCTTTAAATAAGAATGTGCTTACAGCATCGACAGCTCTTTCTTCTGTGCCATCATGGGTGGATTACTATAAGTATTATATAAAAGATCCATCTGCTGGTTACTACAATTTAGTACTAGACCGGTGGTACGACGATTCTGACGGCAACGTATGGCTTAGTTTACCTTCGGAAGAAAGAAATAAGATAGGCAGCAGTGAATTTTTAATTCTAAAAAAACAGCACGGGTCGGACCAAGCTGTAACCAGTAATAATTATTACAAAATAATTGATACGCAAAACGAAGCTCCTAGAAATATAAAGTTTATACAAACAGAGCAATCTACCGCGGCAATTGAAGTAATCTCAAATGGCTTTACGTCAGCAGGGCCTTGGATTGGGTTCAAGGGGCCTACGTTCTCCGAGAATAACGCTTTTCACGAAGGATTCAGCGGTACGTCAGCTATACAATTTTCAGAAGTAGCGGCGCCTTACAGGTCTACACAGCTTTATGAAATAAACCAAGGCGGGCCTCAGGATGACTCAGGTGGTAAAACAAACTACAGTGTGCTATTTGATAGCGGCGGGGGTATAACCACTGAAGATGCTTGGCTAACAAGTGTTTCAGCCGGGACAGGCAAAGTTAGAGCTACTATCTACGATTTAGAAGAATCAAACAGCCCTGAGTTTCAAGGTAGGTTTTTTGTAAAAGTCCCTAAAGGTGCTACCTGGGAAAGAGATGTTGAAATTCCATCATCCGTTACATTAAGCAAATCAGGATTTAATATTAACGTAACCGCCGGCAGCAGGAGCGGGAGTGTTAGTAATTCAGTGCCAAGCAACCCCGTATCGTACATAGATCGACTAAGCTTCGGCGATACTTTTGAACCTATATCCGTTAATTTGCCAACGTCTGGAACTACGTTTACATTGGTGTTAGGGCCTTTGTCTGCAAACTGGACATCTGGTAATTTAAATACTCAAAATTCAAGGGTATACTCTTACTTGCAAGAAGAGGGTGTTGCAAAAGTAAGATTTGGCAATGCTGACGGTTCTTTTACAGGGGTATATAATATACTCTCAGTGGGTACCGAAGGTAACTACACTCGTAATGGGCTAGATTTCGTACACAGAACCTTTACAGTAGACAGGGCTTTTTCAGGAGAGCTGGGTTCAACCACTATAGATACAATAGAAGTTGTTACGAATTCAGAAAGTGAGTCTAGCGCTACACCTAACCCAGCCATATTTGAAACAGTGCCTCTTGAGACAGCTGATTTAGATATATTTTACGAAGCTAGTGATGCACTACCTATAGCTGGATTAAGCAACACAGTATCTTTAGGTTACTTTAATAGCTATTCTTTTGGTAACGGTGTTGAATCCGACAGGGTGGACGACGACTTTAACGCACCTGTTATAGGTAAAGGCGTTAGGGTGTCTTCAACTCTTGATAAACCGTATAAAGAAGAACGTAAAGCGTCTGGGTTAATATTTAGTGGTATATTTAATTCTACCAGTGGAGTAAATAACACAAATCAGTTTACTGCCGCTGAAAACATAACTAAGGATTTAAACCCAACTTATGGGTCGATTCAAAAGTTGCACGCTAGGGACACTGACTTAATAGCGCTACTGGAAGACAAATGCTTTAGAATACTTGCTGATAAAGATGCGCTATTTAATGCTGACGGGAGTACCAACGTTACATCAAATATAAACGTTTTAGGGCAGGCTGTACCATACGTTGGTGAGTTTGGTATATCTAAAAACCCCGAGTCTTTTGCGAGCTATGGGTTTAGAACTTACTTTACAGACAAAGCTAGAGGTGCTGTTATTAGATTGTCAAGAGACGGCATTACAGAGATATCTAGTAAGGGAATGACTGATTACTTTGAAGATGGTTTAAAGTCTGCTACAAGCGATCTAATCGGCTCGTATGACGAACAGAACAGCTCTTACAATGTAAAGATAGGTCCTGAACAAGTTTCATTTAAAGAAACGGTTGACGGCTGGGCTACAAGATTATCTTATGCGCCTGAGTTCGCAATTTCACTTAACAATGACTACTACAGTTTTAAGAATGGCGAAATCTGGGAACACTCAAATACCACAAGATCAAACTTCTATGGTGTACAAAGAGCGACAACTGTCAAGCCTGTATTCAATGATGCCCCAACAAGCGTTAAAAACTTTAAGACTCTCTCGTACGAAGGAGATGAAGGGTGGACTGCTACTGTCGTCACAAACAAGCAAAGCGGTTCGGTAAGCACGTGGAAAGATAGAGAAGGTATATACTTTAACTATATAATGGCGGATGCTACAACTCTATCCAGCATAGATACTAAAGAGTTTAGCGTGCAGGGTATTGGTAACGTGGCAACATACACAGAGTCTACTAATACTATAAACATAGACGGCGAAATAAATGTGTCGCTGCAACTAGGTGACGCTATATACTCGACAGAGCCTAGTGGGCTTAGATTAATAAATACTGTATTTAGTATTAACAGATCAAATAATTCCATAAAGCTTAGTGGTGTCTCACCATCACCCGTACCTAGCCCTGATGACTTTATATTGTTTACCAAAGATAGCCAGGTAAATACATCGGGATTGTTAGGCTACTATGCGGATATTGAATTTTCAGTTACTAACGGCGCTAAAAAAGAGTTGTTCGCGGTTAACTCTGAAATATTTATCAGCAGCGAATAATACGTAATAATAACTTATAAACTAATTAAATATGTACGGTGATATAATCAGCGGCGCTCTTAAATTTGGCGCTTCATATATAGGGGGCAAGAAAAGACTTGCTAGAAAAGACGAAGCTCAAGGATTGTTTGACAGCGCGTACCAGGGCTACATGACCCAGGATATAAGTAATACGTTTTCAAACATGGAAAACACCATGGAAGACCTTACTGTAAATACACAAGCGGCAGATTTTGCCGCGGCTCAGCAGGCACAGGGATTAGCAAATACTATGGGTAGTTTAAGACAATCGGCCGGGGCGTCAGGTATCGCAGCACTTGCTCAATCTTTGGCTAATGCGCAATCGCAAAACGCTCAGCAGGCTTCAGTTAGCATTGGACAGCAAGAATCAATGAATCAAAGATTAGCGGCTCAGCAAGCGGGTAGATTGCAGTCTATGGAGCGCGCGGGTGAAGAAAGAGCTATGGGTAGAGAAACAGAAAGACTAGGCACAGACCTCGGTATGCAACAAGCTGAGCTGGCTAGTGCGCAAGCAGATATCCGCGCGGCACAACAAGCAAGAGCCGGGGCTCTCGGTGAGATTGCTGGTGGTGTCGGAGGCGTGCTTGGAGCAAAATTTGGTGATCCAACCGAAATTATAGAATAGCATGGCTGATAAAACTTTAATACAAGGCGCACAAAACATAGCTAATGCTAGAAATACATCAGGTATTGGACAAGCATTTGGTGTAGGGCTAGATAAATCGATAGCTCGGCAAATAGAAGCTAGAGCCGCTAAAGCTAAACAAGACAGAAAAAACGCTGAAGCTATCCAGAAAAGAACCGAAAAGTACTTAAACGAATGGGACGGTACGAATATTAATAACGGTGAATTATCAGAAGGCCAAATGGCCGAGGTGCATAAGGCTGCGGAAGCAATTCAAAAAGACTACGCTGCTGCTTCTAATAAGCAAGCACGAGACCCGAATAATATGGACCTCATCAACGAACGCAAAAGCTATTTGCAAGAAATGAAAAACTTAAAATCAGCGGTAGATAACTATGCTGACGGTTACGAAATATGGGCGGCGGGTGCAAACAATAAGGCATATTCTAATTCCGCAGCAAATATAGGTAATTTAGCGTTAAACGAGCAAGCTTACACTCAACCTGTAGTCTGGGATAGAAAATCAAGGTCTTTAACTATACCTATGGGCGAAGGTGCTGACCCAGTATCATACAATAGTGTAAACCTGCCATTTAAAGAAGGTACAGCCGCTGCTGACATTATAGTTCAAAAAGCTGGTGAACTGTCAGAGCCTAGGAAAAACAATCTTAGCGAAGGGCAGCTTGACGCTTTGTCAATGGAAATTAACAGTGCCATTTCCGCTACAGATGTGGCTAAGGGCATTGACAATATCCCCGCGTTGCTTGCTAACAAAAAAATACTCAAGTTTTTTCCTGAATGGGAAAATATAGAATACGCGGCTTCAATGACTGATGACCAAAAAGAAGCGGTAGGGCAGGAAATGACAAACGTTGTAATGTCTCGTTATAAATCTGTAGCTGAATCAGCGTCAGGCGCAAGCACCCCAAGCAGCGGCTTTTCAGAAACACCTACCAACCAAGCTTGGATAAGAGATGTTGAAAAATTAGCAAAGAGTACGGTAGCTACAGAAATACTAGCACCTAATGGAGATTACGTTGTAATAATACCTAAAGGGGTGGAGTTTAAGGGATTTCCTGCAAAGGAAGATACGATGCGTATTGTAGGTGGTATAAACGAAAAGGGCGAGCCGATATATCAATTTAGACCTTTAGCTCAAGGCATAATTCAAACTAAGAAAAGAAAATAAAATAAAATTATGTACATTAAAGACGGTATAGAGCTTACTCCTGAAGACGTTGCTTATAACGCTTCTATTGCAGGGTTGTCGCCCGAGCAATGGGTGGAGGAAAACGAATTTAATGCTGTTGAAGAAACAGATCCCCCGAAAGAGGGAAAGCTTATCGGTCCGACAGTGGAGACTCAACTGCCTGGGCCAGTAACAGAAGCAACCGCTGGGGTTTCCAGTTCGGTCGATACTTCTTTGGAGTCACCCGAGTTTCCAACGATGCTGGACGAAGTAGAAGTAGCCACGGATAAGATAACCACCAAGGCAACGCCATTTTTAGAAAAGCTTGCTAGTATTAATAAAGATACAGAAAAAGAAGCTATACTTGCTAGTTATTTTTATTTAAAGAAAGATTCAAATGGTGATTATGTTTTTGATCTACCAAATGAAATATTAGAGCAATACGGTGATGCGCCCGCATTTTCACAGGAAGGAGGACCGAGCACAGGCTACACACCAAATATGGAAGCTGTAAGAATTGCGTTAGGCCCTGAAAAGTTTAATCAATGGTCCGCTAATATAGGGAATGCTGTTTACGCAACCCCTGAGACTTTAAATGAAGTTTTTGATATAAGCGAAGTAGACGACAAAACCATAAGTAATGTTTTAGACGGTAAAAGAACTACCGCTATGGAAGCATTAATGCGTGGTTTAAATGATAAAGAGATATCACAGGTATTGGACGAAGCGGTTTCTTTAGACCCTGAATACGAACAAGCTGTTAAAGAGGCGCTAAGCGACGAGCAAGGAAACCGTATACAATCTTTAGATGGTATTAAAGGAGACCGTGAGGTATATACCGATTTACTGAAAAACGAATTTAAGGATTTAAAAGGGCATAGTGAAGCATTCAAGGGGGCTGAACAATTTTTTCAACAATCAATAGATAAATTTGAAGCTGATAAAAAAGACATAGAAACCCGCGCAGGTGATTTGCTTAACAACTTAGAAGCTAAGAAAAAAGCAGCTGAAGGGTTTACAATTGTACCCGGCATAAATCAAAATAGCATAGACGCTATAAATAGCGCGCAAGCTTCCTATAAAGAAGCGGTAGACGCGTATAATGCGTTTATATCTAGTGAGGAAGTTGCCGCGTTGGGAACCTCTGCAGATGACCTTATTGCTAGCCAAGCAGCATTGGAATACCAAGCAAAGTGGCTTTCTGAACGCTATACAAATCTTGTAAAGACTAACTACCTACAAAGCGCAGCGCTTAAAAACTATAGCAAACTAGATCTAGCCGGTCAAGCACTTGAAGAAGGTATATTAGGCACTACCGCTGGTTTTATGGGGATGCTAGCACAAGGTGCATCTTACGCGCCCATGCCTGAGGCTGTTGAAGATTATTTGCTAAACTTCAAGGGTAGAACAGTACAATACAATATAGACCTTAACGAAAACAGGGTTAAAGAATTTCCGGCAAAAGCAAAATTTGCGCAAGTCAGTAAAGGAGACATGTCGCTATGGGATTACGCAGGCGAAAGTTTAATGAATGGGATGCCCAGTATATTATCCGTAATGGGGCCGCAAGCTCTCGCTTATGGGGCTATTAAATACGGTGGTAAAAAAGTTATAGCTAATCAAATTCGCAAAATGGCGGCGAGGGCTACCATGACGTCTTTCTATATTCAAGAAACCGGCGGAGACTACGTGCAAAGCTCGATTGCCCAAAAAAATGCGGAATCAAGATTAATTGAATTAAACGAGCAGTTAGAAAGCGCAGTAGGTGGCATCGACAAAATTAAACTGCAAGAACAAATTGACGTTGAAACAAATAATCTTAATCGATCTGAATTTACAAAAGCCGTAAGCGCTAACACTAAGGGGCTTATTGCAACTTACGCTGAAAAATTTGGTACTTTAAGAACAATAAGTAATTTCCAAAGATACTCTGCTGCTATTGGTAGAAGGCAGCTAAGCAAATCTATGGTGCCTTTTGTGCGCAACAACGCTCGGTTTATGGCGGCAGGTATTGGCACAGCCAAGGGTGTAGCTACAGGCGTACCTATAGAACTTTTAGAAGAGGGTTTTACTCTAATGGGGCATAACTTAGTAGATAGCCAAATAAACGGTGTTTCTAAAAGCATATTGGAAGGTTTAGATATTGATTTTGCTGTTGATGTTGTACTTCCCACGCTTGCTATTATGGGCCCTAGCTCAATGGGCAACATTGGTAGTGCTATTCAAAGCGAGCTTTTAACCCGAGAGCAAGCAGCTAAGGCTACAGAAATTAGAAACGAAATACACGAAATCCAAGACGCTATTGATGGATTAGATGGTCGCACGAAATCGGCAAGAGCTTTGGGTAAAAGAAAAACAGAGCTTTTCAGAGATCTTAATTTATTAGATGCTGAAGTACTTATAAAAGCCGGGCAACTTGATAAAACCGATTTTAGAATTTTAACGGATTTAAACCGGGAAATAAGCTTATTAGAAAAAGACGTACGCGCTATTGGCAGCGCTGGTAAAATTACACAGGAAAACAGAGCTGAATTTGAAAGATTAAAAGCGGAGATCGAACAGCTTACTTCTAATAAAGAAGATATATTGCGTAAGCCTGAAGAAGCTATACGAGAAGAAGCTGAAAAAGCAGGTTTAGAAGCAGAAGGAATATTACAATTTAGTCAATACTCTGCAAACGTAGTGGTTGCTAAAGGATTTTACGGAGATAACTTTGCTGAAATCAAAGAAGAGGCCGACATTGAAAACCTTCCTGAAGACATAAAAGAAGCAGCCCGCGAGGCATATTCAAAAGGAGATTTAGGGGCTTTTGTAAAAGGTAAAGCAGTTGTTTTTAAAGAGCGTGTTTTAGCGGCTATTCAAGTAGGTGGAGACTTAGGGCTATTTGCAGCGACTGTGCCTATACATGAAGTAGGGCACGGCGAAGTAGCTAAAGCGAAACCGCTTGTAGACAAAGGCATTGTTGCTCTGGAAAACAACATGGTACAAAGCGTGCTAAATGAAATGGATCGGTTAGCTGAAACCGGTGGCGTATCAGCGGCTACATTAGAAACATTTAAAGCGCGCTTTGATCAGTACTTAAATCTTAGAGAAGATGGCAAAGTAGACGCAGACGAGTTAATACAACTTATAAGCGACTTAGACACAAACGGATTATTACCACCAAGTTCTTTCGATGGCATTGCAGAAATAAAAGGTGTTATTAGGCAAATAATGAGCGCCCTTATGCCTCAAGGTCGAACGTTTTTTAAACTAGACAGTTATAAAGATGTTAAATCTTTTTTGTCAAACTGGCAAAGAAAAGCATTTGAAGGAGCCAGAGCTAACACCTTACCAGAAGAAGATGAGGAAACAAAAGCGAGTATAGGCCAGAAAACGCTGCTTGGCGACATTAACGCGCTTGTACCTGAGTCTGTGGAAACTCAAGATCAATTCTTTGATCGCAAAGTTTTTAATCCTATATACAACGACGGTAAGCTTCATCCGTCTATAGCTAATTACATCCGCTCTCGCTCAGTGAGCAAAGAAGAAGCGCAAAAAATTATAGAAAGCGTAAGTGAGCGTTTAATCAACTTTAACCCAGCCGCTAAGCGTAAATCAGGTGACGCTAAAATAACATTAGGCGAGTTTATATTTTCCAATGTTAACTTTGGTAAGTTAGACGCTAGAAAAGCTTTGTTTGAAGAAGGTCAAGAACGCGCGCAGACGGAAAGCACAGACAGTGAAACAGCTAAACAGGTTGTAGCTAAAGAAGAAAGCGCGCCAGCTGCTATAGAAAAGCCTAAATATAAAACACTTACTAAAAGACGTGTGCTTGGCGAAGAAGCCAAATCAACAGCGGAGGCCAAAGTGTTATCTAACGTACGGGTGCTAAAATCAAGAATAGATGCTAAGGTAGGTAAAAACGTTACAGTCACGCCTCTGATTGCTGAGATAAAGAAAACTTTAGGTAAGCAATTGGACATCGATTTTAAGAAAGAGATGGGCGGTAAAAAAGACGGCCAGCTTAGAAAGTATTTACTACGCAACAAAGCAGCTATACTTGAAAACATGACCACCACATGGCTGATGACTGCGATGCCTAACGCCGTGCAGAAACAAGTTGACGGTGTATGGACTAGTGATTGGAAAGGTAAAAAGATTGATAGAGAATCTGTATCTACAGATAGCGCGGGTCGTACATCGGGCTCAGAGCTTGTCAGAAGACTACCTAATGCAGTAACAAGATTATCTGATGCTGATTACTTATCTAATGTTTTAGACGCGTCTGGTGCGCCTATACGTGGCCGTAAAGAATCGTTAGCTAAGGCAATGGCTGAGCAGTATGCTATAGAAACTATACAGGAAGGTGTTGCAAATCCTAATTCTGAAATTGGCAAAGCATTCCTTGATAATCAAGCGAGAAAAGGCGTTGAAATTACAGAAACAACAGCTGTGGAGCTTAACCGCCAAGCAGAACAGGGGAATGTTAAGTTTTCACTGGGCTTAGGCGCTGTAATAGAGTATTTAGAAAACCCTAAATTTAATATTAATCTAGGTAATAATCGTGAAAAAGGAATTAATAAATTGCTTATACTTCACGGTAAAGATACTATATTCAAGCTAGACAGCAAGGAAGATATAGACAACTGGGCGGAAAGCACAACTAAACACGTACTACCACTCCTGCCAAAAGATATATTCTTTTCTAAAGATAAAAAAGGCAACTACAAAGAAAGCGGCAGCAGCGCATTTAGAAGATCGAATAGATTTGTAGGCGAAAAATCTTTAGACGATTATTTTGTAAATAAAATAAACGAAATGCGAGCGTTACCTGAAAGCGCTTTCGCACCAGCTATAAAAGGCCTGGCTAAAAAGTTTTCGCCATCGTACGATGCCAATATAGGTAAAAATGACGCGGTTATGCAAGCCAACATGGACAACGGCCAGGTTGAACAATTTAATAATTACTGGGGCACTATACATCGTGTTATGTGGCAAAACATAAATAAAGCCATTAAAGCAAATCCTGATAACAACGATGTTTTAAAGGCTATTGGTAATTACATGAGCAACGTTAGTAATGACAAGTCTCACCCGCATAAAATGGGAGCGGAATTTGTAGGCTACTCAATGGACGCTGTTGGTAAAACTAGCGATAAAGGAACATTCCGTAAATACGAGTGGGAGCACGCAATGCCTGCAACTAACGCATACCTTTATCTTTTAGATGCGTCTATAAACGGATTTGACTTTGACGCAGCTTATAACGCTGTAATGGCTAACTATAAGCTGATAGCTTTAGACACGGCGCAAGATTTAAAAATTAAGGCTGCTGGATTAAGTAACGGCATGCCAATAGGCTGGAAGCTTACTGAAAACAATTGGACAGAGCGTTATTCTGAATCAGGTGTTGATCTTAATACCATAATGACCACTAGTGGTATAACTCTACAACAGGCTATAAACAGCCGTGGAGCTAATCAATTTAATAGTGAAATTAATACAGAAGCTTTAGAAAAAGCAAAGCAGGATATTAAAGATACTGAAAAGCAAGAGTATAAGCCAAGCTTAGGATTAAGCAAGGAGTTTAACAATATACTTGAGCGTAAAACAGGCGTTGAATCATTTAAAACATTCTCAGCTGTTCAAGCACAGAAGCGTGGCGAAAAGAAAGGCAGGTTTAAATTCTTTATTGCACCTAGTGTTGACGATTTTAGAGGTTTAGTTAACTATGCGTTTGCCGGCAAGGGCAAGCAAGGCGAAGCTGATATGAAATGGCTTGAAGCCAACTTAATGACACCTTATGCTAAAGGCATCGCCGCTATTAATGGCATACGTCAGCAAATTAAAGGCGACTTTAAAACCGCAGTTAAAGCATTCCCTAAGCAGTACCAGTTGCTAAATAAAGAAATTGGCAAGACAGGGTTTAATTATGATCAGGCTGTTAGGGTGTACTTGTGGGGTAAAGCAGGGATTAAAGTGCCGGGCTTGTCTCGGAAAGATACAAAAATATTGCAAGACGCTATTCGTGAAAACCCAGAGTTAATGGAATTTGCGGATGCAATGCTTGTTGTTGCTC
>Ga0181397_1000448_pt1 | contig 15605 bp, 30 predicted proteins | sample 20SPOviralmetaG_FD_130126 | JGI IMG/M metagenome (GOLD analysis project Ga0181397, IMG submission 130126) | Marine viral communities from the oligotrophic San Pedro Time Series (SPOT) site, San Pedro Channel, CA, USA - 20 SPOT_SRF_2011-02-23 | ecosystem: Environmental > Aquatic > Marine > Strait...
AGGATCTAGAGACCTGGGAAAGGCTAGCGCTGCTCGGTGGATGGCAAGACCGGGAGATAGGGGTTGATAAAAAATTAGATAAAAATAAAGGCAAAAAAGACAACAAAAGTAAAACAGTAATACGTAAAGGAACAGTAAAAAGAAAATAAAACACGTAATAATTAAATATGGCTATTAACAAGAATCAGACAACCAAAGAGCTTTTAAAATTAGTGGAATATCAAATAGAGCAGATATTTACTGAATTACAAACTCTCAAAGAAGATAATCAAATTGCACATGAAGACGTAAAAGACGATTTACGCTTCATAAAAAACAACCTCTTTGATCCGAAAGAAGGTGTCTGGGCAGAAGTTAAGCAAAATTCAAATTTTAGAACTGAAACTGTTAAGTGGAGAAATGCCCTAGGTTTAGGATTTTTTAGTTTAATAGCTAAACATGTGTACGACTTTTTTAAATCACTCTCATAATGAAACAAATAGAAGAACTAGGCGATAAAACTATCGGTATAGATATAGATGGCGATAAGAAACCAGATTTTAAAATTGATGTCAAAAGCATTGCTATTGTCATTGGTTTTATTATATCAGGTACTATGGGTTACAACAACCTTAAGCAAGAAATAGAGCTAGCTAAAGAACTACCCGCGTATGAGGTAAAAGAAACATCTGATGGCTTATTACTTAAACAAAAAGTTACGTACTTAGAAAAGGAAATAGAAAAGCTAGAGAAAAAAGTTAGTGATATAGAGAATAAAATATACAAAAGATAATTTATAATTTATGATAAGTAAACATATTAGTATGAACGAAGGTGTGTATAGCATAACCGCTAAACGCCTTGGTCTAGAAAATAAACCTACTGAAGAGCATCTAAACAACATGAAGATGTTGGCGGTTAAGGTGTTTGAACCACTAAGAGAGTGGGTTGGAGGTCCTATCAGGATAAATTCATTTTATCGTGGACCAGAATTAAATAAAGCTATTGGCGGAAGTAAAAAATCGCAACATTGTAACGGGCAAGCTGTTGACGTTGATGATATATACGGACATAAAACTAACGCTGAGATGTTTAATTATATAAGAGATAACTTAGAATTTGATCAAATGATTTGGGAGTTTGGCGATAACAAAAATCCTAACTGGGTACATGTTAGCTACGTAAATCCAGGCGAGAACAGAAATAGGTGTCTCGTAGCTTACAAAGAAGATGGAAGAACTAAGTACAGTTTATACGGAGTATAACACATTACCAGTAATAATATTTGGCGTTTTAGCCTACGTAACTAAAATACTAGTAAAAGATATACATGACACAGACGAAACGAAATATAAAGAATAAATGGGATAATATGCAGCCTGACGGTAAGGTTGTGTGCGTGTTAGTGGTTTTATATGTGTTGGTATTTATAGGAATTTTAATATTAGGATTTTACGTAAAAATTTGGAATTAATGACAGAAAAACAAAGAGATACAGGTAGATTAATAGCAATAGGAATACTAATAAGTATATTAGCATTTGCTATGTTAAGTGGTTGCTCATCTATGATGTATCCACGTAACCAAATAATGGTTACTCACGTGCTTGCGTTAACTGAAATGGGTGATACTGTAAAAATTAGAATAGATCAAATACGACCACAACAAACATATAACGTAGTTGGTTATGATTTTGTTAGGTGGCAAGATAATAGATATTATAATCCATACAATGATTATAGATATGATTATAGATATTACGATAGCAGGTGGAGATACCACGGTCGCGCTAAAGGTACACATGGATATATAACACCAAATCCCAATATTAATAATAATGCGCCAATAATGGTAGGTAGCTCAAGTGGATCACAAAGCTACGGTGGTAACACAACGGGTGGTGGTAGTAACCCAGTTGCTTCCAACCCAGTAACATCAACAGGTGGCGGTAAAAAAAATAACTAACACAAAAACAATGGCAAAAAAAATAAGTGAAGATACAGAAGTAAAATTAGACCTTAAAACTATAGCTATATTAGTTGGTGGTGCAATATCACTAGCTAGCATGTGGTTTACGTTGGAGGGAGAAATACAAGATCTGAATAATAAAATAAATAATTTTGGTAGTGAAGAGTTCGTGCAAAAAATGGAGTTTCAATTAAAAGACGAGCTTGTTAGATCTACTATTATACAGATAGAAAAATCAACGGATGTATTAAAAGAAGACATACTAGACAATAAACAGTCTATAAAAGAATTAGAGGATAAAGTTTATAAAAGATGAAAAATTTAATAACAATACTATTTATATTATGTGGGTTTTTTGCTCACGCACAAGAGAGAGTAAGCGCTAATTCACGAGTTAAGGTAATTCATTTTAATTACAAGTGGAATGATAGAAATAACTATAACATTAGAGGGCTTAAAAACGCCACACTTCAATACGCTTGGCTAGAAGAACAACCTGAAAGCGTTAAACAAAGTATAACAGCAGTGCCTGTTATTGTAGTCATAGGATCAGATGGTAAAGTAAAAGGGCAATTTGCGGCTGACATATCATTTGAAATTAAAGCTACAAGAGAAGAAATACAAGAACTTATAAATAAAGTTCAAGAAAATAAATAGTTACAATGGCTATAAGAAAAACTACGAAGGGTAAAGGACGTAACTTTAGATCAACTAAAGAAGGAGCTGGTATGACTAAAAAAGGAGTAGCAGCATATAGACGTAAAAATCCAGGTAGTAAATTAAAGACAGCTGTTACTGGCAAGGTTAAACCTGGTAGTAAAGCTGCTAAACGTAGAAAATCATTTTGCGCTAGATCAAAAAGTTGGACCAGTGAAAGAGGTAAAGCTGCTAGACGTAGATGGAAATGTTAATATTATGAAAGATAGAGGATTAGGAGATACTATAGCTAGATTTACAAAAGCAACTGGTATAAAAAAAGCAGTTGACGTTGTGTCTGAAGGTTTAAATATACCTTGTGGTTGCGAGGCAAGACAAGAGGCTTTAAACAATCTAGTGCCGTACAACAAAAGTTTTAAAATGAAAAATAAATAATTATGGGTAAAATTAGTCCAGCATGTAAAGCTGCAGCAAAAAGAAAATTTAAAGTTTGGCCTAGCGCTTATGCTTCTGGTTGGGGTGTAAGGTGCACTAAAAATCCTAGAAAGTTTTTAAACAAAAAATAATGTGGGCGTTATTTAAGGATAAAAATGAGATTAATGAAAAGAACTTAGTAGGTTTTATTTCGTTTATTGTAATGGTATGTTTTGCTGTAGCAGATTTAATGACAAGTCTTATAGCGGATAAAGATCTTATTATAAATGAAGTGGTGTATAACTCATTTGTGTGGGTTACACTAGGTTGCTTTGGTATAAGTTCATTTGAAAAAATTAAAAAGTGAGTTTGTTTAAAAATTTCAACATATCTAAATTTAAATCTAAAAAACCACCTGGTGATAGGTCTATAACTACGTACTCAGAGATACAGCAAATAAAAAATATTAAAGCAAACGAGAAGTTTGTTAGAGAAAAAGATGATATATTTAATGTGTTTAGAAAAGTAGCGCAGCAGCACAATATATCATATCCAGCGGAGATGGTAAATAAACTAATGGATGACAGTGCTATCATAATAATGCAGTTAAAAAATTATTTTAATAGACCGAGACCACAGGAGTTGGCAAAAGAATTTAACATAGATCTTAAAATAGTAGAATTAGAATCAGCAAAGACACCGTCGTACCCATCTGGTCACTCTGCACAAGGTGTTTTAATAGCTAAATTTTTAGCGGATGAATATCCTATAGCTGCTGATAATTTTTTAAAAGAAAGTAAAAATATTTCTTTTAGTAGAAATATGGCAAAGGTTCACTATCGATCCGATTCAGATTTTGGAGAAAGACTAGGTGGGGCTTTATATAATAATTTTAAAAATGAAATGTAATGCCAGGTAAAAGACCAACATGGAAAGACTCAGACGCGCCTGATGCTAAAGGTAAGATGAAAAACTTATCTTGCTCTGCTTTAGCTAGTTGGATGATTAAGTCTAGAAAAGGTAATGTAAAAAAAATAGTTGGCAGTTTAAACCAACAAATAGTGTTTAACCGTAAGCGAAATCCTAGTTATGCATCTAAAATGAAATGTGCTAGAAATAAAGCTGTAAGTAGATTAAAGAAAAAATAATGAGTAAAATAAAAGGAGGCGGTACCAAAAAGGTTTGTTTACCTTATGCTAAATATAGAAGCATGAGTAAGTCTGAAAGACAAAGAGTAATCAACGCTAAAAGATCTGCGGCTTCTCAAGGTAAATATAAAAGATCTAGTAAATCAAATGTTAAAGGTGCTCGTAAAAAAGGAGCTACATTAAGAGACTGGTTCAAAAAAGAAAAATGGGTTAACATCGCTAATGGTAAACCTTGCGGCGCTAAATAAAAAAAAAGGGGATGCGACAACACCCCCTTTGTGAACAACTAACCATCACAACTCAAACAATCTTCACTCATAGCGGCGGCTGCAATATCACCACGCAGTACTGATTCTGTCCGCATATAATACAAAGTTTTTATTCCACCCTTCCAAGCTTCTAAGTGTACCTTGTTAAGAAACTTAGGATCTACTTCAGAAGGAAAAGCTAGATTTAAACTAACTGACTGATCAACGTACTGTTGTCTGATACCAGCTTGTTTTACTAAATCTAACTGATTAACTTCTTTAAAAGTTTTAAATACTTCTTTAACTGGAACACTATCTTGTGGTCCAATCATAATTTTATCTAGTTCTTTAATACCTTGAACAGATCCTCCATCTTCTAATATCTTATTCCATATTTTGTTATTATCAAGCTTATGCTTTTTTAATAACGCGACTAGCGTAGGGTTTTTTCTTATAAAAGTACCTTTAGCACTTTGTTCCGTAAATACGTTAGCAGCCCAAGGCTCAATTCCAGGACTGATATTACCAGCAAGTTTACTGTTAGAAACAGTAGGAGCAATAGCCCTAAGGTGAGTATTCCTAAACCCAGTGCCAACACACCACAGCGGTTCACCAAATTCTTCAGCAAGCGCCATGCTCGCCCTTTCACTCTCAATTTTGATTTGACTAAATATTCTTCTTGTTTCATATTGTGCTAATAATCCTTCGAAAGGTAAACCTTTCTGTTGTAAATATGTATGCCAACCTAAAACTCCTAACCCTAAAGCTCTACCTTTTTCAGCAGATCTTACAGCGTTAGAAAAACCTTGCATACCTTTTGATTTTTGTATAAATTCTTCTAATACGCCATCTAAAAATAATATACTATCATATATTAAATTAGAATCTTTCCACTCATTATATTTTGCTAGATTAAGTGAGGATAAACAACAAACAAAGCTATGATTTTCATCTGTATGTAATACTATTTCTGAGCATATGTTAGTCATATAAACTTTCAAAGCATTATCTTTATACATACTAGGGTTTTGTTTATTAACATTACCCTTGAACATTATATAAGGCTCTCCAGTTGCTTTACGTTTTTGAAGTAGCTTACCCCATTTACGCCTTGCAACTTTATCGCCATCTCTAAGTTTTCTCATAAACTTATCACCAATGATAGTACATTGATGTAAATTTAATGACTGTCTATTTATATCTCCTTTTGGTTCTCTTATTTCTAACCAATCCTCAAAATCTTCATGATCAACATTTAAGTTAACCGATGCTGCGCCTCTTCTTACAGCACCTTGGTTTGTAGCAAGTATAGTTGAATCATATATCTTACAAAAAGGCACAACACCATCTGATGTTCCATTTTGCGCTATAGTTGATCCAGCAGGTCTTACTTGATTTAAACCTATACCAACACCTCCACCGTGTTTAGCTAGTAGCATCATCTCTAGGTTTTTCTTACCTATATCATAAATGCTATCAGCAACGTCAATACCAAAACAACTTATCGGTAAACCACGATCTGTGCCTGTGTTAGATAATACTGGAGAGGCTAGACAAAGCCAGCCTTTCCAAATATAGTCAAAGAACTTATCAGCCATATCAGGCTTGTTAATTCTTCTAGCAACCGCAGCTGCCACTCGTTTATACGCATCTCTTGGCGTCTCATCAGGTAGTAAATAACCACCAGTGATAGTTTTTTTATATACGTCAGCGTCTGCCCACTCTGGGTAGTCCTGACCTTTTATCCATCTATTACTCCACATCTTTTAGTATAATTGATTTTAATTCATGATTATTCCAAAAACTAGTATCTTCTAAAGCTAGCTCTTTATGAGTTCTAAGTACAGGTAAACCTGTATTATCTTTAAACTCATACCAATGCACTTCGTTATAATAAACCTTAAGCCATGGTTTTGGAGCGCAACTCAAGAGTAACATGAATAATGTTAATAATAATTTTCTCATATTTATTTACCAGATATTTTCGAAATCTTCTCCCTCATTTGCTTTACTGTAGTCTGTCGGCCTAATAGCAAAAAAATCGGTATGAGTATGACCCCCAGTAAGATGATAGAACCAATCGAGGCTCTTCGCTTTTTCTTCGTCGTACTTAAAGATTCCGGCGTACCCAAGTTCCACCAGTTTTTCATTTGTTCTTTTTCTAATAAATTGCTTGAGATCATCTGCCTTTAAATTTTCAAGGTCACCCATCTCAAACATCTTGTCTATATATTTTTCTTCTAATTCAACCATAGTCATTGCTGCATCCTCAATATGAGGCTTACATGCTTTTCTAAGCATACTTTTTTCTTCACACATATGATTAAATAATCTACAGCCCATTTTACTGTGTAATGATTCATCACGTACAGACCATTTCATTTGTTGGCCTATACCCTTTAATAAGTTTCTCATTTGGAAACTATATAATACTGCAAAAGCAGAATATAATGAAACACCTTCAGCAAATGCGCTAAAAACCGCTAACGATTTAGCGATACCAACAGGGTCAGTACCTTCATAACTTACTAAGTTATCAAATCTATCAGCAGTAGCTGATTCATGTAGAAACGCCTCGAAGTCTTCAAGACCTAAAGTTTCATTTAAGTAGCTATATGCTACAGCATGAATTGTTTCTTGTGAACCAAACATCATTGCCATTTGTTGTATCTCGTGTTTAGGAAACCATCCTACAACCTTTTGTGTCCAATAATCAGACACTGCACACTCAGTCTGAGCAAAACCTAATAGTATATTACCAACTAAGTTTTTCTCTGAGTCTGTTAATTTCTCGTTCCAGTCTTTAACATCACCAGACATTGGTATCTCTGTATGTAACCAAAATGCCTGCGCTTGTTTCAACCAACCTTCTGTGTAATACTCTGGGTATTCAAAAGGTTTATATGCTATTCTATTATCAAATAATCCCATAATTAATCGTAGTATAAAGATAAACAAATATCGAATAAAAACACATAAAATACGTGATCTATTTTGTTTTCTTGTTGGTCTATATATTGTCTATAACCAAACAAAAAACCAGTGAATAAACCAAAACTTAATTCCCAACTTTTCATCTTCCTTGTCCTCTATATTTAGGGCCAGAATAATACTTACCGCTTTTATTACTCGTATGTCTATTTTTTGAATGAACACCGGGTCTTTTCTTTTTAGGTGTAAACCTATACGCTTGTAACTTTAATCCTCTAGCCATGTTTTATTAAATTTATAACTTCGTCGCACTCATTTTGTTTTTGAGGTTTAAATAACCTAATGTTAGGGTAATTTTCTGCTACGTGTTTCTTAAATAACTTCCAACGTATTGGAAATGATTCATTAGCTCTACCCTTACATTCAATAATAAAATTTGTGCCTTCAAAATCTGGTGTATACTTAATAGGTAAAATTCTTTTATTACCTCTATCAACCATATCACCCTTACCATTTGATTGTCTTTCATATGATGAATTATTAAATTCAAATGAAGGTATTAATTCAAATGTCCTTTTCTCATAATGAGATTTTATTTTAGCTTTTTTCAAAGCTCTATACATATATGCCTCTAATCCACTAGCAAACTTAATCCCATCGACAGTAACTTTCTTACTAACAACAGGACCTCGTTTTTTTCTTTTAAATTTTCTTCTCATTATGCCCAACTACCAGGTTCTCTATGTTTTTTAGATATAGATCTAACACCTGTATACATTATTTTTTCTTTCAAGCATTTCTTAGCAGCTTGTATGTATAGCAACGCATCCATTATCTCCTCTTGAGTATCATCTAAAAAATCATTAAGATCTTTCATACCGCCAGTTACCTCTTCATCCATTGTTTGACCATACTTTTCTTGGCCAACTAAACTCCTTTCATCCATCTTCTTGATGACGTCAAGAACTATTTGATCTTTAGTTTTAATTTTCATCTTTAACAAATGTTCCGTTAATCATTTTACCCTTTCTATCAGATATCTCTTGATAAGCTGACTCAATACAAGTTTCAATATCAACGCCACTTAAATGAGCTAAGTTAGTCAATACTACAACTGAATCACCTATAGCGTCAACTATTTCAGCTTCATCATTTTCTAAAACAGCTTTAGCTAACTCTCCAACTTCTTCTTGTAACTTTATTAATTGAGTTTTTACATCTCCATTATCATATATACCTCTCTCTTGAGCCCAGTCTCTTATGTCATCAAATACATCGATATTGTTTTCAATAGATGTTGTGGTACTTTTACCGCCAAACATATAATTTGCAAAAGCTTTATTATAGATGTAACTTCTTTTGGGGTTATACATAGATGTCTTTACATTTTTCATTATCCATGGTATAGTATCACTAGTTATTGTAAATCTACCATGGTCTGTTTCCCACTCCATACCTATTACATCAAATAATCTACCTTTTAGTTTATCTATAGGTATTGGAAACGTTGTTGTTTGTTCTGTTACGTTTATTTTCATTTTGGTTTTTGGTTTTAAATTTTTATATAATGCTCGGTCAACTCTGTAACCAAACTCTTTTTGCAATTGTATCTCTCTTGTTGATACAACGTCTATATCATCATGCTCCTCTAATACCTCATATTCGCCTGGAGCATAACCTTGTTGAACAGTGACCCGGTTAATAAGATCACAGGTCACCCCTATCTTTTTACCAGGTATGTGATAAATATAATATATCATAATTTATCGTTATAAATATGCATGTTATGCGCGTGATGATAATACCACCCGATCTCTTTATTTACATCCTCTGAGACTTTCTTTTGTAACATACTAAAACAGTATTGATCGTTACAGAAGCCGTACCAGAGATCATTAGATCGCATATACACAGACATACATAGTTTATTATCTATTATCGTAAACTGTACCGCGTAAGTACAAGGCGTATCGTTATCATAATCCTTATTTTCTTTTGCGTCATAAATACTTATAGCAGCGTGTCTAGTGTCAATTTGTTTTTTCAACTTATCAACAACATAATCGTATTGATTATTACGTAACCACTGCCAACCATAATTACTATTTACATTACCATCTTTATCAGCCATACGTTCCCATATAGGTGGTACTTTACCATATATATCACCTAACTTAGATATGTTACGATTACCTGATAAATACCATTGCCATTCAGCTTCGGCATACTCATGTTTCCAACCACGTTCTTTATTATTTATGTGATTGTCTAATGGATCTTCCATATAAAACCCACAGTTAAATATAGCTTTAGTATTACTAAAGTCTACACCTCTTCTTATTATCAAATCATGATAATAATTAAATGCGTGATTTGCGTTATAAAATTTCTTCATTATTCCCAGGGTAATTCTTCTTTTTCTTGTACATCGCTTTCAGCTGGTATATAACAACCAGACTTTGGCTCCCAATTAAATAGTGCTTCAGCTCCGTTTTCACCTAAGTTTTGAAATTTAACTTTTAATACTTTTACTTTAGTATTTTTTTGTTCATAATTTCTATGTACCAACAAGCCGTGATAACTTGCGTCATACCACTCACCACCACCTTTAATGTTATACATTGTAGGTTCTTCCATTTTACCATCTTGGCCTTTGTACATCTTAGTTGGATGCGCAACAATAAATGTTAACACATCATACTTCTTACAAAACTGTTCAATCTTAGCCAGATAATCCATCGTGTAACGATTAACATCATCTGACGTTGCGTTTATATCTCTAACTTTGTTATAAGGATCAATCACAAGGCATTTAATACCTTTACGTTTTACTAGCTCAGCTCCCTTACTTAAAATAGATTCAAGATCATACTTGTCCATATCAATGAAATAAAAATTATCATTAACATGGTCTGATACTTGATCCCATTTACTACCACCAATATCGCTAGGCATTGGCATGTCTTGCCAAACCTTTCTCATCAACTTGTGAGCATGTAAATATGTTGGTTGATTTTCAGGACTTGCAAAAGCTGTTTTCCAACCATAGTTTTGGTTATAACCAATAACCATCTGGTCAACAAAATCAGACTTACCAGATGACGGTATACCAGTTACAGTAATAAATTGTCCAGTGTACGTGCTGAATATTTTATCAAAGTTTGGTAAACCTATTTGGTAACCAGGTTTAAAACCATTTTTTACAAAGTCTTTTAAATCGTCCTCTATGTCCTTTAACGTAGATACATTTTCAAGAGGTACAGGTTTAGCTATTGTTATAAGGTTTTTTAGAGCATCAGAACCGTATTTAATAAGATACTCATTAGCATCTTTACAGTCCTTAAAATCTACCAAATAACAGCTTTCAGCGCCAAGCCTACGAATAAACTCTTGCTGTAAAGCAACACCTGCTTCATCTTGATCAACAGCTAGTATTATCTTATCTTTATTTTCAAAGTAATCTATACAGTTGTCTAAATAATCTAAGTTATTTTGATTTAGTGTAGCACCGTTAGGTACTGACACAACGTTTCTAACTCCAGCTTCAACAAAGCTTAAAGCATCTATTTCACCCTCAGTTATAACACAACTGTCATGACCTATAATACTATTAATATTATAAAATATCTTTTCAGCTCCTTTATATAACTTAAAGTTTTTTCTACCATCTCTATATTTTATATTGATAAGCTCGTTACCTATATAATAATTAAATCTGATAGTGTTTTCGTCCTTGCCCGTTTGCGGCATCCACTCTTTGCATTCAGTTACGTTACAGTAATCTAAAGACTTATGTGATATACCGCGATCTGCAAACCATTTTAAAACCTTATCACTAAGTTCAGTATTGTACTGAATAACTTGTGGTGATGTGCCTGGTTTTGTATATTCTCTATCTGCATTACCTTTTCTTTCATAAGTATGCAGTTGAAATGTTTCGTTGCAGTTGTGACAAGTACCAAGACCACGTTCCCAATCATATGAAGCACATTGCTTCTTACGATTCTTAGGTTTTCTTTCAGAAGAACACAAGGGACAAGTCCCCTGCGTTTTACCTTCTTCAAGACCATATTGATTGAATTCATCAATCAAAAATCCATTGATCTCTGTAGTTTCTACTTGCATATATTAAAATGGTATATCATCGTTAGTATCTGCAACTGGTTGTGGAGCAGGCCTCGCAGCACCTTGTGCTGGTGGCGGCTCAGGAAAAGTGCCGTTAGTCCAAACAACTCTACAGTTACCTAAGTAAACTTTTGGTTGTTTAGCTTCACGTTCCTCTTTAGTTTGATCAACAGCCACTGGCCCTTGATTACCAAACTGATCAAGTTCATCATTAACACTTATAGATATAGGTAAATACTTACCTTTTTTACCAGTGATAATTTTGTCCTTAGGAATAGCACTTAAATTTATACTTGTTTTAATTATTCCTGCCATGTTAGTATGTGGATATTTGGTTAAACATTCTAGACATCTGTTGCTTACTAGCTCCAGTTAGTCTTCTTAAATTGTCCACGGCTTTCACGTGGCTTTGGTTTGTGTAAAAATTATTTACACTTGTGTGCATGCCTGTTACGTCGCATGTTCTTTTTCTGGTTCTTGCCATAATATTAAATTAAAGTGTTTTGTTTATAAAATATTGCTTAGGATCGAAATCCTTAGTCTTGTAAAACAAATCATATATCTCACTAGCCCTCTCCACTTTAAACTGTCCTCGATCTAAAAATTCATTTGAACAGTCAAATATACCTATTTGATTTGTATTTTTATCCATAACTATGAAAATAAATTCATAGCCAAACAACTTTTGATATATGTAAGCCTGTGAATCGTAATTATAACGATAAGCACTAGACTTAAATTTACCTATATCAGCTGTTGTTTTTAAATCAACTATAACTCTGTCATCATGGTTGATTATATCAGCCTTACCCTTCCATTTGTTACCAAATAGATCTGTAATTCCTGGCTGTTCATACTCAACTTTAGCCCCTCTGATCAAATCCCTACAAACTTTATTCTGCATGATTTTATCAGTCATAGCTTCGATCTTGTCAACTTCGTGTTGTAGTAAGCATAACTCTCCACCAGATAATTCCTTATAAACTTTTGTATTACGAGTCGTAGACTGTATAATTTTAAAGCTTTTAAGTTTATCTGGCTCGAGTATTGCAGTATGAAAATACTTACCTACTAAAAACGCAGCTAACTGCTTACTTGGCTCACCCAGAGCCAAAGGGTTGCTAAATAATGTAGAGATATCACTATTACTCAGGAACTTCTTTCCGTAATCTCCGTAGTAAAGGTTATCATCACGTAATTTTTCAACCACTTGTTTTTTATTCATCTATAAAGAATTAAGGTGTTTTTCCATTTCAGGTGTCATGGAATATTTTTTCTTAATAGCGTCAACTTTCCCTCCTGCCTTAACATAATCAACTGCTTTAGTAAAAGAATCAGACTCCTTGTTTAACCAAGATCTAGTTGATTTCTTACCATGTTGATTTGTCGCATCACTATCCTGCGTATCGTCTATCAAAAATAAATTTCCAAGTGCATACTTTTTACCGTATGAACTAGCGCTACCAAACTGTTGAGGTACTTGCATACCTTTTTGATTCAAGTCTACACCAACTACTGCTGCAGTGTGTATAGCATTGTCAAACTTATCAGCTATTGTAGCAATTGACTTTATAACAGGTACATCACCTGGTATAAGTTCTTCGTTTACTGTGACAGTTACTTTATATTCTTGTAAGTAAGGTTTTATTGCTTCAAGTATGTCTTCAGCTGACCTGAAATAATACTTACCAAAACTATTAAATCTAGTTTTTTTAGTTTTGAACTTAGTTTGAATAAGTGATAACTTATCGTGTATTGATAGTTTTTCCATATTATAAATAATCTATAACCTGTGAGTGATCAACGTTGTTTATTAATCTCTGCACAGCTTGTTTTTTTAATTGAGACACTCTAACATAAGAACTCGTGCCATTTATTTGTAGTATTGTAGCTATTTCTTTGGCTGAATGTTTATCACAATCAAGCCCATAGCTCAACCTAAGCACTTCATACTCTTTTTTGTTTAAATGTTTCTTCATTAAACTTCTTAAGTAACTATTTAAAAGATCTATATTATACTTTTCTGTTTTATCTTCGATCTGAAATATCATATCGTTATTTTCAGTCTGTTCTTCAATACTTAAAAATATTGAATTAAAAAACTGAGCAACAAGCTTTTTATCTTCACCTAAGTTTTTACGCATCTCGTTTAACTTATGTTCAGGTATTCGCATGCCTGCTCTATTAGTATCAATAGCTCTTCTTATAGCACCTTTAATACGCTTTGATAAAAACGATATTAAAGTTTTCTCTGGTGCATCACTTTCCATAATGACTTCCCAGTTTATTTTATTAGCTGCGGCAATTAAGCCGTAACTACCTTCTTGTATTAAATCTGTTATGTCTAATACTCCTGACGCTGCTTGGCCAGTTGAAAACTTTCGTGCTAAATTTTCAACTAGATATAAGTAGCGCGTTTTAACAGCTTCTGTATCACCCATTATATCTTCAGGTAATCTACTGTTAGCTTGTTCTACATCATCTTTATATCTGACGTAGTTTTCAACGTTATACTTTCTCATTACTATTCAATAATTGTTTTTCAACCCTCAGTTCCTCACACATGTTTCTATGAACAGTACGAGTCGTACAACCAAGAAAGTCGGCTATATTGCCTATTGTTATTTTATCACCAACATTGTTAATACATATCATTGCTTGATATATATTACTTTTATCAGCCTTTTTATTTTTACCAATCAAGCTACCAACGATACGTAATTTTTTACCAACATCAATACCTGAGTTAGGTTTAAATATTATTTTACGTAACTTATTTTTAGGTGCTTCATCAAGCTCTGTTTTATATACCTCATCAGAGATTTTATCTAATAATCTCTTGGAGATTGTAAAGGTAATAAATCCATTTGACTTATCACAGATAAATTCAAATAAATTTTTAAATATTTTTAATGATACACTATCATTTAAATAAAGTAGTACAAGCATATGCCACTTTAGAGATTTATATGTAGTAATCTTAGCCTTACCTTTAAAAAGCTCATAGCACTCATAGGTGCCATCCTCGTAATAATCACCCCACCAATATGACTCCGTGGGTTTATCATTTATAGGATAGCCTCTATATACTATACGATTACGATGTAAATATTCTAAATTTCTGTGTGACATTAGCCTGTTACTATAATAGTCTATAGGGCTTTTGTCACCCTATAAATAAATCATTTATAAAATGATTTTTGATGTGTTAATATTACTTTTTCCCATTTACCACCTTTTATACTTTGTGGTACTAAAAAGTCTATCCGTTTTCTAAATCTTGAATTCATACGGTCTCTTACAAACCATATACCGTCAAGATCTCCTGCACCTTGAACGTGGACTTTATCGCCCATTTTAAATTTATATTCATTTTCAAGATCCCAACTTACAGCTATTATCCTATCGGATAATGGGTTTTTCATATTTATTTTGTAACCCGAAGCTGTTATATCTGGAGTGCTATCTGTTTGTGCTTCAACCGCGTGATAAATTGTTGCGGTTACATATAGCCTCTGTTTTTCTACATTTATAGAGCTACTGTCACATGACAATAGGCTTGTAAATATAATTAATAGTTTCAACATAAAAAAGTTATTTAGTTAAAAATTGGTATTCGCTCATATTTCTTTTCAGTTTTACCTGCGATATGAGACTTATCGTTAATATAATATTGCCAATAAGCAATAATACTATCTTTGTGTTTATACTCATCAGGCATAGCCTGTGGAGGTTGTGACCACTCATCACCTTGTATATATTTAGGTGGTGTGGCTAAAAAATCTTTACATTTAGTAATTGTTAAATGTGTCTTACCATACCTAACGTAATACTCTGTACCAAGAGCCATCATGTGGTCATATAACCACATGTAAGTAGACTTAGATTGTCTAGCCCATATTGTTGATGGATGATTCAGATGTGCTTGTTTATAAGGTACATTAGCTTTTTGTTCAGCGCTACCATAGCAATGATGCGCTGTACATAACATCTGAGCTGACTCAAGTATCATTTTAACAACATGCTTGTTATATTGATATATGGCGGCAAGCTTTGGATCTTTATCTAAATAAAATATATTCATAAAGTTTCTCTTATCATAACATCTGTTAACTTATCACATAGATCGTCGTAG